>ERZ724527.479-NODE-479-length-19911-cov-4.756044_pt1 | contig 19911 bp, 15 predicted proteins | sample MGYA00376060_ERZ724527 | MGnify/ENA primary metagenome ERZ724527 (study PRJEB28724, sample SAMN07190886) | activated sludge metagenome | isolation source: activated sludge of sewage treatment plant in Hong Hong | place: USA: Christiansburg, Virginia | collected...
ACCCTCTTTAATGATTAGTGGATATGGTGCTACAGAACAAGAAGCAATAGATTCTATAGACGAAAATGATGAATCTTTTTGTGAAGATTTAAAGAAAGTCATCAATTTTCACGACCAACAGTATTATGTAAAATCTTCTTCCATTATCTCAGATTTTGATTACGATAGATTATTTAAAAAATTAAAAGAAATTGAAGAAGAAAACTCAAACCTCCTCACAGCAGATTCACCTACACAAAGAGTAGCCAAAGGGTTAAATAAAGAATTTCCAACGGTGCAACATTTAGTGCCCATGCTATCTTTGGAAAATACTTACAACCTTATTGATTTGGAAAATTTTAGTACGCAAGTAAAAAAAGGATTGCCAGAACATTCTAAAATAGAATATATCGTAGAGCAAAAATTTGACGGAAGCAGTATCGCTTTAGTGTATGAAAACAATCTTTTGGTAAGAGCTGCCACACGCGGCAATGGACAAGAAGGCGATGAAATTACTGCCAATGCAAAAGCAATCAAATCTATTCCATTAAAAGCAAATTTTTTGGAGTTTGGAATTTCTAAAATCGAGGTGCGAGGCGAAGTTTTATTGGAGCTTGCCATATTAGAAAAAATAAATAAAGAAAGAAGCAAACAAAATGAACAACTTCGTATAGAAGGAAAAAAAGAATTAGAACTTTATAAAAATGCTCGCAATACGGCTGCTGGAAGTTTGCGCTTAAAAGATTCAGCGGAAGTGGCTGCCAGAAAACTAAATGCAGTCATTTATCAAATTGGATATGCAGCAGATAAACACGGAAAAGATATTACCGATATTTTTAAAACACACGAGAAAAATTTAGAAATTCTTTCACAACTTGGTTTCAAAACGCCTTTTCAAGAAAAGGGAATCTTTACATCTATTTATGAGGTAGAAAATTTTTGTAAGCAATGGGAAGTAAAGCGCGACAGCTATCCTTTTGACATTGACGGAATGGTGATAAAAGTAAACAATTTACAACAACAACAATCTTTAGGGAAAACTTCTCATCATCCGAAATGGGCGGTGGCATTTAAGTTTAAAGCAAAACAAGCCACTTCTAAATTATTGAATGTAGAATTTCAAGTGGGCAGAACCGGCGCCATCACTCCGGTTGCAAAAATTGAGCCTGTACAATTGATGGGTGTTGAGATTTCTTCTATTTCTTTGCACAATGAAGATTTTATTTTAGATAAAGACATCCGATTACAAGATACTGTTATTGTAGAACGTGCCGGCGATGTGATTCCTTATATTGTTGGGAGCGTGGCAGAAATGCGCAACGGACACGAACAAAAAATCCACTTCCCTACCGAGTGCCCATCGTGCCAACATCGTTTGGTAAAGCCAATGGATGAAAGTGTATGGCGATGTATAAATCCAAATTGCACTGCGCAATTAGAAGAACATTTAATTCATTTTGTATCCAAACAGGCGATGGATATTTTTGGATTTGGAGAAGAAAATGTACGCACTTTTTTGCGAGAAAATATCATTCAAGATATGACATCAATTTATAAAATTGATTACGAAAAAGCACGACAGCTGGAAGGCTGGAAAGACAAATCCATACAGAATTTAAAAGACGGAATTGAAGCCTCCAAAAAGAATGAATTATATCGGCTAATAGTAGGTTTGGGCATACGGCATATCGGCAGTACTACCGCAAAAATGTTGGCTAAAAAAGTAAATACCCTCACTGATTTTCAATATTGGACAGAAGAACAATACAGCACATTAGAAGACGTTGGGCCAAAAGTAGCGCAATCTTTATTTCAATTTTTTACCGATACAGAAAACATTCAACTCCTTGAAACATTAGCTTCGTTGGGTGTCAATATTCAAAAAACAGAAGAAGTTTTAGACTCTGATAAATTAAGTGGAAAGACATTTTTATTTACCGGAACCTTAACCCGTTTTTCGAGAGAGGAAGCTAAGATTTTAGTGGAAAAAAATGGAGGAAAAAATAGCAGTGCCGTCAGTGCTAATTTGGATTATTTAGTAGCTGGTGAAAAAGCTGGTAGCAAATTGACAAAAGCACAAAAAATCCCAAGCATTTTTGTAATTGATGAAGATGAATTTTTAAAAATGATTGAGTAATATTTATCGTATTTTTGTTAAATAAAATAGTACATGAAAAAATTCGCCCTTCTGATAGTTAGTTTATATTTTTTAGTTGCTTGTGAGCAAAAACATTTTTATAATAAGTATCAATCTGTAGATATAAATGCATGGAAATCCACGGATACTTTATCCTTTCCCATAAAAATTGAAACAGATAATAAAAATTATCAATACTCATTAAGTGTTCGATACTCTAAAGATTATGAATTTAGTAATTTATGGCTGAAAGTATTTATCAATGGCAATAACACTGATACTTCTTTTCGATATGAGATTCCATTATTTAAAAAAGATGGAAAGCCTTATGGTAAAAGTTCGGGGAGTTTATGTACACAAACAGTTCCATTAAAAACTACGTTATCACTTCATCAAAAAGGAGAATATAAAATTTCTATAGTGCAACTCATGCGCAAAGACCCGCTCAATGGCATCTCTGATGTAGGCTTATTAATTAATCAACAATAAAAAGGGCTACACATAGGGTTTATTTCAAATTTTTCTATATTTTTGCATATTATAATTTACAAAAAGCTCCATCGTTTGCTTTAAAAAGAATCGATTATTTGCGCAATTTAGCATAAGGCATAGGAACAGTAAATACTGTCACAAATCATATCATCTTCTGTTTATAAAAATAAAACGCAACCAAATGAAAAAGTTTTTCCTTTTTGTATTATTAGCCATTACGACTACCGTATTTTCTCAAACATTGCAACGCGGGCCGTACCTACAAAGCCTTACTAATACGAGTGTAAAAGTGATGTGGCGCACTAGTGATTCTACGCATGGCGTTGTTCGCTATGGCGACTCCCCTACGACGCTAAACAATATTGTAACCGAAACGAAACTATCCAAAGATCATATAGTAAAAATTTCAGGGTTAATTGCCAATACAAAATACTATTATAGCGTCGGTCAAGATGTTTCTGTTTTAGCTGGTGGTGACGAGCGTCATCATTTCTTAACAGCACTTACTCCCGGTGATTCGACTACTGGTTTTAAGTTTTGGGTAACCGGCGATTTTGGTTCTGGAAATACTGGGCAAAAAAAAGTGCGTGATTGGTTTAGAAAATATTTGGAAAACAACAAAGTAACCGGATGGCTTTGGTTAGGCGATAATGCCTATACCAATGGAACTGATGAAGAGTATTCTCAGAAAGTATTTAGTAATGATTATGGCTACGATTCCATTTTTCGTTTCTTACCTTTTTATCCTATTCCCGGAAATCATGATTACAATAGCGTAAATAATTTAGAAGATCCATCTATCCACAAAGGACCTTATTTTGATATAGTAGAAGTATTTAAAAATGCAGAAATGGGTGGCGTACCTTCTAATACCGAAGTATATTATTCGTATGACATTGGCAACACTCATTTTTTAGCATTAAATTCTGAAGTTTGGAAATATTTATTTTCCTGGGATTTAGGAAATCCTTACAGAACATGGTTAGAACAAGATTTAAAAAGCACGAATAAGAAATTCAAAGTAGCTTACTGGCATCAGCCGCCCTATTCTATGGGTTCTCATAATTCAGATAATTTTTGGGAAGTGAACATGGCATCTATGCGCGATAAAGTTATCCCGGTATTAGAAAGATATGGCGTTGATTTAATATTATGTGGTCATAGCCATGTTTACGAACGTTCGTATTTAATCAATAAGCATTATGGCCCTTCCTATTCTTTCAAAAGAAACACTATGATAGTAGATAGCTCTTCGGGAAATCCGGACAGCAATCGCACCTATATAAAATACACTTATGGAGAAAATAAAAACAAGGGAACAGTCTATGGTGTTGTTGGCAATAGCTCCAAATCTGATGCTGATAATGGCTTAATGCATCCTGCTATGTATAAAAAATACTCTGGAGATGATGCGATAGGAAGTATGATTTTAGAAGTAGAAGGAAATGAACTTACCGGAACATTTTACAAAGACAATGGAGAGGTATTTGATAAATTTCGAATCGTTAAAAAAGATTCAACTTCTGTAATTTCAGGTGTCAAAAACAATACTAATGTAGAAAACCTTTTAGTTTATCCTAATCCTTTTAGGGGCTCTTTAATGGTAGAGTTTAATGCTAAAGATATTCAGCAAACTTCTATTACTATTCAAAATATTACTGGGCAGCTAATAGTTGAAACAATTTGGCAAGGCAGAAGCAATATTGGGAAAAACAAAATTGAATTAAACAATTTACAAAACTTACCCGACGGAGAATATATTCTCTCAATCAAACAGAACAATGAAATAGTGAGTGAAAAAGTAGTGAAATTGTAAGATTATTTTTTTCGGTTATTCTAATTGCTATCCAATCATTTTCATTTATTTCCATTGAAATGATTCGACAAGATGTTCTATATCTTTGCGAAAATATTCAATCGCAGGAGCAATTGAATCCACATTGGGAGAGGCGTAAAAATAGAGTGAGCCACGCAAAAAATGATGAACACTATCCGTAAGGTAAAATTGAACGGCACTGGCGGCATTGCCACCCACATCGTATAAAATACCATTTACATGAGGGTGCTTCCCCTGTACGTTCGTTTCATCAATATAATCAGCTTTTACTGTATGTTTAAATGTTAGTTTATAGCTGTCTTTTATAAGCTTATCCAAGGAATTGGATGGCGTAATCGCAGAATAGCTTAAATAAATTTTCCCTTTGTATTCTGGAAAGATGATATTAAACCAACAAGGATGCTGCTGTAATTCTTCTTTATTGGATGAGTCTTTTTGAATTTTCCCATAAACTGGATATTCAAAGGAAAAAGGACAAGTATTGTTTTCAAAAGTGGTATAAATTCTTTCCTTTGGAAAATCTATGCGGAAATATGCATTGCGTTTGGGTGTATAGGTTTCCTTACAACTTACAAGAAAAAAGATAGAAAAAATTATACTATAGAAAAAAAAGAGCTTTCGATTAAAAAAATCTGAAATCTGAAATCTGAAATTTAAAATCATAAATTTGCTAATAGTTGATTGTAATTTTTACTCGAATCACACGAGTTTTATCTGCTTCCAAAATAATAAGCGTAAAATTATTAAAATTTAGCTGGTCTCCCTCCGCTGGTATTTCAGAATTTAATTCCAAAATTAGCCCTGCCAAAGAATCGGCATCGCCACGAACGTCGTCAAAAATATCTATAGGAATTTCCAATACTTTACACACATCATTTAATGCTGTTCTTCCCTCAAAAATATAATTGTGATTGTCTAATTTTTTATAATCAATTTCTGAAGCATCATCAAATTCGTCTTTAATATCTCCAATCACTTCTTCCAATACATCTTCTAACGTAACAATACCTGAACTGCCACCATATTCGTCCACCACAATTGCCATGTGTACTCGTTTTGTTTGAAAATCCTCTAATAGGTCATCAATTTTTTTTGATTCGGGTACAAAAAATGGCGGACGGATTAATTGTTGCCAATTGAAATCTTTATCAGCATCTAAATATTTTAATAAATCTTTGATATAAAGAACACCGACCACTTTGTCGAAATTGTCTTCTATAACCGGGATTCTGGAGTAGCCAGATTCTTGTACAAATTTTAATAAATCTTCAAAATTGGTATTCTTGTCCACCGCAGCCACATCCATCCGAGAGCGCATAATTTCGGTCACGTAGATATTTCCAAATTTTACGATACTCTTTAGGATTTTAGTATCGCTCTGTTCTGCTTCTCCTGCATCTTGAGAGCTGGCTATATCTATTGCTTCATCAATATCTCTTGCGGACACATTGTCTTTTACACCTTTTAATCTCTTTTCAAAAAAATTAGAAGAGGCAATCAATGTTTTTACAAATGGAGAAAAGAGTATATCAAAAATATGCAAAACAGGTGTGGCAAATCGAGCCACTTTATAATATTGCTGAGTAGCATATAATTTTGGTATTACTTCAGCAAACAAAACTATGATAAAAGTTTCAAAAGAGATTTTTATAAGAAACAACATTGTGCTGTGTGTTTGAATAAATTCATGATGGAGCACAACTTCTAAAATGTTTTCAAAAATCAAAACAATGGCTAAAGTAAATAATGTAGTGGTAAGTACAAATGTTGCTAAGAAGCGTCTAGGTTTTTTGATGAAATCAAAAATAATTCCATCAATGCGGTCGTTGCTTTTTTCTAAATCATTTATTTCATTATCTGTAAATAAAAAAATAGCTACTTCTACCGCACACATCATTGCTGTAAAAATCAGTAGTAATAGAATTATAAATAATTCAAGTAATATTACGCTATCAAACGGCTTGAATATATCATTCCAGGGTATATTTGGCAGGATGTTTACTAAAAAGGGTATGGGTATTCCGTCGTCCAATGTGATTATTTTTTTTAATATTTAAAAAGGTATATCTTCATCTATGGCTGGCGGAGTAATAATGGACTCGGGAGAGGTGGGCTCACTCTCTGTTCTGTGCTCTCCTGATGAAGTTCCGGGCTCTCTTTTATCCAATAGTTGAAAATTTTCTACTACTATTTCTGTCGTATATCTTTTGTGATTTTCTTTGTCTTCCCAAGAACGAGTTCTTAGTTTTCCTTCTATAAAAACATTGCTTCCTTTTTTTAAGATACGCTCTGCACGTTCTGCTACGCCTCGCCACATGACGATGTTGTGCCATTCTGTTTGTTCTACGTAATTGCCTTCTTGATTTTTATAAGATTCATTGGTGGCTAACGGAAAATTACAAACAGTAGTAGTTGGATTAATTTTTCTTACTTCAGGATCTTTGCCCAAACGTCCGATTAAAATGACTTTATTTACACTCATAGTTAAATAGTTTGTATTGCAAAATTACAAAATTTGATGCGTATTTGTTTAATTACAAATCTAAGATAAAGAAAGTAATCTATCTTCCAAATAGGCTCTGATTATTTTTGGATATGGATAATCAGAAATAGCAGATTTTGGGATACAAATCCAATTATTTTCCACCATAGAGAGCCGTTTTAAAGGAATTTCATAAAAAAATCCGTGAATATGACGATGTGATAGAGTTTGTTTATATGTAAACGCACCTTTGTTAAATGAATGTAAGGCATCTATATTATTTTCTTTTAAAAAAAGAAAAAGTTGCTGATGGTTTTCAATAGGTTGATTCGATTCGTAACAAGGAAATTCAAATAATCCTTTCCAAATATCTTTGTCGGAACGTTGGCGAATAAAAATATTTTCATTATCAAATAAGACAAAATAATATAAATAACGATTATTTTTAATTAGTTTTTTAGATTTTACAGGAAGTAGATTGATTTTATTTTGTTCCAATGCTTTACAGGTGGAACTAAACGGACATTGGTTGCATAAAGGCTGTTGCGGCTTGCACACTAATGCTCCAAAATCCATGATGGCCTGATTATATAGAGCAGGCTGTTTCTTCTCTAATAAACTTTGTGCTAAGTGTGCAAATTGCTTTTTCCCTTCCGTGCTATCAATCGGCGTTTCAATACCGAAAACTCTGGATAAAACCCGAAACACATTTCCATCCAATACGGCATAAGGCAGATTAAAAGCAAAAGAACTGATAGCGGCAGCCGTATAACTTCCAACACCTTTTAATTTTAAAATATTTTCGTAAGTATTTGGAAATTTCCCATTGTGCAAATTCATAATTTCGCTGGCAGCAACTTGTAAATTTCTGGCTCGAGAGTAATACCCCAAGCCTTCCCAAAGTTTCAAAATATCTTCTAAAGGTGCTTTTGCTAATTGCTGCACCGTAGGAAAATTTTTCACAAAAGCATGATAATAAGGCGTGCCTTGCTCTACTCGTGTTTGCTGCAAAATAATTTCTGAAAGCCAGATTTTATAAGCATCCTTGGTTTGTTTCCAAGGTAGATTTCTACTATCTGGATTATACCACTCTAAAAGTTTTTTAGAAAAAAAATTCATGAATTCTGCAAATTAGTTATTTCTACAGAAAGAAACAATTTGTATTACTTATTAATGATTCCATCTTCTTTAATTGACCGTTATTTATTAAACTTTTATTTTATTAGGCTACAAATAAATCATCTTCACTTTTATAGATTTATTCTGATTAAATTCAAAACTTGCCTTTTTAAAATTGGGTCGGTTTGTCAATCCTATGGAAGTGAAATTAGAAAAACCTATTCCTTCTTTTGGTAAAATCAATCCTTTGTCAATTTTCCCATTATTATTTTCATCGTGCAAAATGTTCACGGTATAATTACCCTTGGGTAGGTGTGAAAATGTACATTCTGCTTTTATGTGTTTCATACTTTTCACTTTTAATTTTTAATTTTTAATTTTTCACTCTTAATTTTTAATTTCAAAGTATCCACCACATCATAAACCATCGGTACTAAATACACCGTTAAAGCTAATGAAGAAAGTAAACCACCAATAATTACCCATGCTAAACCGTTTTTCCATTCTGCTGCTGTTCCGCTGGCTAAGGCGATGGGCAACATTCCTATTGCCATTGATAAAGTTGTCATCAAGATGGGTCGCATTCGTTCTTTTCCTGCGGTAATCAATGCCTCTTTGTAATGCTTCCCTTCTGCTTTCAATTGGTTTGTAAAGTCCACGATTAATATGGAATTTTTTGTTACTAATCCCATTAACATAATCAATCCAAGTAAAGCAAATAAACTTAAATTGCTCAACGATAAATTCAATGCTAAAAATGCCCCGATGGCTGCAACAGGAATGGCAAACAATGCCACAAATGGATAAATATAACTATCATACAATGCCACCATAATCAGATAAATCAGCAAGAATGAAATCATTAAGACCGAACCCAATGCTCCGAAACTATCGTTTTGTCGTTTGATGTCGCTTCCCCAAGTCATTGAAATGCCTTCTGGTAATGGATTGTTTTTGATGTAAGCAACCACTTCATCTGCTACTGTTCCCGATGGTCTTCCCAAAGCATCAGCTGTCAAGGTTACAGCAGGTTGGCGGTCTTTTCGTTCTAAAAGCGAGGGCGAATTATCTCGTTCAATATCGGCAAATTGTGAAACTTCAATTGGAATTCCCATTGGGTTTACAATGTTGAGTTGTTTTACATCGTCTTCATTTTTACGACTGAATTTATCCAACCAAATCCTTACAGGATATTCCGTTCCGTTTTCTGTTAAAGTAGCATCGTCATTTCCTGTAAAAGCGGTACGCAAATTCATTCCTACATAGGCAGTATTCAAACCTAATCGTTGCATTTTATCTTTGTCGGGAATTACTTTAAATTCAGGGCTTCCTGCTTCCACAGACAAACGAACATTATCTGCTCCGGGAATTTTTTCAATCACCGATTTTAAATTGTTACCTGTTTGCATTACTTGGTTTAGGTCGCTTCCGCTCAATGTAATTTCTATCGGTGCAGAACGAGGAATTAAACCCAATGCTATCATTGAAAAATTGATACCTGAATAATCTTTCTGCAATTCAGCTCTCAATTTCCGCATAAATTGTTCTGTCGGAACTTTCTCAATTCCTTCTTTTCGTAATTCGTCATTCTTCATTTTTAATTGAATAGTAAATTCAGTTTTATTTGCAGAGCCAACTCCCAAACTTCCAATGCCTGTACTTGGCCCGCCTACATTGCTGAAAATGGTTGAAACTTCGGGTTGTTTCATAATATAATTTTCAATTTTCTCGGAAACCAAATTGTTTTGTTGAATGGAAGTACTTTTATCAAACTCTAATGCTAAACGAAATTTCCCTTGGTCGCCTGTTGAAATAAGTTCTTTTCCGATAATTCCCTGTTTCATCATTGCTGCTGTTCCAACAAAAAGAAGCAAAACAAAACCAGAGAAAATCAATTTGTGATTTAAAACCCAATTCAATGTTTTACCATACCAATTGATAAATTTATCCAACTGTTTTTCAAACCAAAGCAAGAAACGATTAAAGAAATTAGTCGGTTGCAAATCTTCTTTTTTCCCGATGCGTGAAGCCAACCAAGGTGTTAAAGTAAAACCTACTAATAAACTTGTAAGCGTTGAAGTAATCACCACAACAGAAAACTGTTTGAGCATATCGGCAACGAAAACCTGTAAAAATAAAATCGGCAAGAATACCACCACATCCACTAATGTAATGGACAAAGCAGAAAACCCAATTTCCATTCGTCCGTCCATTGCCGCTGCTCTTTTTTCTTTGCCCATATCTAAATGGCGTTGAATATTTTCTAAAACCACAGTAGCATCATCCACCAAAATACCGATGATTAAAGACATAGCGAGTAAGGTCATCAAGTTTAATGTATAACCCAACAACCACATCACAGCAAAAGCGGTAATTAAGGAAGTAGGAATGGCAACCAAAACAATTAATGAATTTCTGAAACTTCGTAAGAAAAGCAACATTACCAATGACACTAAAATCACGGCTAAAATCAAATCAAATACTACCGAATTAACCGCTGCTATCGTATTGTCGGTGCTATCGTCCGTAATTACAAACTTCACATTTGCATTGGCATTTTGTTTTTCAATAGACTGAAATTTTTCTCTAATCAGCTTTGACACATCAACGGCATTGGCATCGCCTTGTTTTTTTATCATTAAGCCAATTCCATTTTTGCCATCGTAACGACTGTAAGAAGTGATTTCTTTGATGCCGTCCGTTACTTCAGCAATGTCTTTCACATACATAGGACTGTTGGGAAAAGGCATTGCCACTTGCACATTTTGAATATCATTTACAGAATTGAATTTCCCCACCAAACGCACTGAATTATTTTCGGTATCGGTTTGCAATTTTCCCGCAGGTAAATCTATACCAGAACGGTTTACAGCTTCCACCACTTGAACCAAAGAAAGCTTATAGAGTTTCAATTTGTCTTTATCCACTTTGATTTGAATTTCCCGTTCTTCTCCACCCAAAATGGTTATTTCCGCAACGCCTTTTAATTGTTGGACTTGTGGTAAATAATCATCTTTCATTTTTTGGTAAAATGCAGTAGGCTTTAAATTATTCGTTGCACTTACCGACATTATTGGTAAATCGTTTGGAGAAACCTTGCTCATTACAGGACTTAAAATATCCTTGGGTAAATCTTTCCGAATGTTATCAATATAGCGTTGAGCATCCTGCATTGTTTTGTCCAAATCTGTTCCATATTTCAAGTTAGCAACGATGATAGAAGCATTTGGCAAAGACTTCGTAACCAAATAATCTACGCCCTCCAAATTGGAAAGAGCATCTTCAATTTTCCGTGAAACAGAAGTTTCCACCTCATTGGGTTCAGCACCGGGATAAACCGTTCGGATGACCACAACAGGTTGATTAAAATCGGGCATTAATTCATAGCTCAAATTTTTGTAGCCAATAATTCCCAATAGGGCAAATACACTGAAAAGCACGATAATCAGCGATGGGCGTTTGATTGATATTTCTGTAATATTCATTTTTTTTAAGTTAAAAGTTAATAGTGAAAAACTAAAAGTTGCGTTCCAGAATTTTCACCTTTTAGTTTTTAATTTTTCACTTTTAATTTTAAGTTTTTATCTTTTAGTTTTAAACATTTTTAAGTGTCTTTATAGAAGAAACAAGCATAGCAATTAACTCCTTACATTCGGTTTGCAGACTTTCAAATAATTTTATTTCAAGATAATTTGTGTCAAACAAAATAGACAGCCAATACTCTGTTTCATTTGCTTCTTTAAGTGAAATATGTAATTTATGGATGAAATCTGCTTTGCTTTGTGCAAATTCTCCCTCTCTAATTAATGCACCAATTGCAGTTCCCGAGCGAAGAATTTGTTTACTCAAAACAAACTCCTTTTTATCTGTTTGTAAAAACTGTGAAAGTTTCACAATACGAATTGCAAATTGATAACTTTTATTTTTTAAAATTGACTTACTCATAATATTTATATTTTAGTTTTTCACTTTTAGTTTTTAGTTTTTAATTAAAGTTACATTCGCTCCGTCAAAAAGATTGATAAAACCGTTTATAATAATGATGTCGTTTTCATTTAAGCCGTTAGTTACAATCGTTTTATTGCCACTGTTTTTTGATGTCGTTATCGTTTGCAAAACAGCTTTTCCGTTTTTCACTACATAAACTTGAATTTTATCCGTACTTTCAATAATTGCAGAAGAGGGAATGAGAATGCCTTTTTCTTGCGTGCTTTCTCCAAAATTTACTTTACCAAACATTCCCGATTTTATGGTTAAGTTTTTGGTGTTTGTAACTTGAAACTGTATAGGAAAACTATTGCCCATATTGGCTTTGCTTCCAATCATTGTTATTTTTCCAGAAAGAGAAATATCAGGATATACATCAGCACTAATTTTGTAAGTTAGATTGTTTTGAAACTGAGCCAAATTATTTTCGGGAACATTTATCGTAAAGCGTAAAGTGCTTATATCTGTAATTTGCAACAACGGAACTCCTGGTGCTGCGAAAGCTCCAATTTCACTTAATTTTGCTGTAACAATGCCATTGAAAGGTGCTTTAATCGTTGTTTTATTGATTTGTTCCTGAATGGTTGCTTTTTGCACTTTTGCAGACTTCAAACCTAACTGTGCTTTTTCTAATTGTACGCCTTGAATAGCATCTGCTTGGGTTAAAATCGTATAGCGTTTCACGTCATCTTCCAAGCCCTCCATCTGCACTTGAACCGTTTGTAGTTGAAGTTTCAACAATGAATTATCTAATTGAATAAGCGTTTGTCCTTGCTGAACAATATCGCCTACATCTACTAAAACACTATTGATTTTCCCTTGTGTTTCCGCACTAATTTTGGTCTCTTTGTTAGGTTCAAATGTGCCTGTAAAAGCATTTTCTTCACTTAAAGATTTTAAACGAATGGTATCCACTTCTACCGAAATAGGTTTTTCTTTATCGTATTGATACACCTTGCTTTCGGTCGTTTTTTTGTTGCTTATCAATTTGAAAACCACCAATGCAATCACCGCAAGCGTAATTACAATTCCTATTATTTTCTTCCAGTTCATATCCTTAATTTTTAATTCGTAATTTTTAATTCGTAATTTTTAATTTTTAATTGATCCCGTTAGCTTTTTAATCTCCAAATCAGCTTTCAGATAATCTACAACAGCCGACAAGTAATTTTGCTGTGCTTCACGAAGTGCATTGTCCGCTAATAAAACATCAGTCAATGTTGCTGTACCTTGCTTTTGTTGCAACACCGTCTTTTCGTAAATATCTTTCGCTAAAGCAATCTGATTTTCTGTATTGGTAATGGTGGATTTTGCTGTATTTCGTTGTCTAACAGCATTTTCAATTTCCATTTTATTTTTATCGCTGATTAATTGTGTTTGCAATTCATTATTATTGATTTCTAATTTCTTTTGATTGATTTTTCGCTGGGTAACCGTTCCATTGAAAAGCGGATATGAAAACTGTATTCCTGCAAAACTTACCGGATAGAATTTCAGAAAATCATTTGGCGTTTTATCGTAGCCAAAACCTGTAGTACCGTAAGAAGCAACCAAATTCAGCGAGGGCAGAAACCGTGATTTGTTGAGCGTACTCACTTCACTATTCAAGAGTTTGTTTTGCGTCTGAATTATTTTCAAATCCAAAATGTTTGCTGTATTGTTTTCTACCAGAATTTGTTGCTCTATTTGAGTGTTAATAGTAATGTTTTGTTCTAATGGAATACCGATATTCAGTTTCAAAGCATTGACAATTGAAATGAATTTGTCGTGAACGATTTCCCTTTGCGTAGCCAACTGTTCCGCTTGCAATTTTACTTTGCTCACATCTGTTCCCTTTGCTAATAATTGCTCTTTCAATAATTCCATATTTTTCAGTAGTTTTTGGGTGTTAATCAGATTACTTTCCAAAAAATCAATTTGATGTTTCAGAATTTGAGCATTGTAATACAGCGTAGTAATGTCGTATAAAACCTGTTCTTCCGATTTTTGAAATTGAAGTTGTGTTAGTTCATTAGCAATTTTTGTATTCGCAATTGCTCCATACACTTGCGGATTGTACAAAGGCATTGCTAATTGTACATTTGCATTGATGTTGTGCGGAACACCGAATTGCAGGTTTCTAAACTGTCCTTCCGGTGCTTGCGGATTGAGTGCATTCATCGGCATTAGTTGCGTAGGCAATTCCATAAAATATTTGTAATCGGCATTGGCGGTAACTTTCGGAATCAAATTAGCTTGAGCTTCTTTTTTCTTTTGTTCGCTGATGCTGATATTATTTTTACTGATTTGCAAGGTTTTGTTATAGACCTGTGCCGTATCAATACATTGTTTCAAAGTCCAGACCTCCTGTGCCTGAACAGTATTCCACCCGAAAATAATCAGTAGAATAAATATAGGTTTGCGAGTATTCACTAACATAATAAGGTAAATTTTTTTATTTAAATGTTTTTTCTTCTTTTAATCCATTTATATCCTTCAAACCACAACACCGAAACGGCTGCAATCAAAACAGAAATCCCTAATTCTTGTATATTCAAATTTTTAACTTGAAAGAAAGATGCAAATGGTGGAATATAAAGTATGGCAAAAAGCAGTATTAACGTTGTTCCAATAACGATAGGAAACAATTTATTTTTATTCTTAAAGCTATCCAATACACTGTAAACAAACGAGCGATTGACCAAACTCAAAAACACATTTGCAAAAATTAAAGTGGTGAAAACAATAGCTCTTGTAGTGGTTTCATCACTTCCGCTTTGTACAGTAAATTGATACGCAAATAAAACGCCTATTGTAATAGCCAATCCTTGAATGATGCTAATGCTTAATTCTTTCCAATTCAGAAAGGTATCGGTCATTTTTCGTGGTTTTTGTAACATCGTGTTTTTTTCCATTGGTTCATTTTCATAAACAATGGAACACGTTGGACCCATAATTAATTCCAAGAAAATAACATGAACTGGCGTAAAGATATGCGGATAAATCCAACCCAAAAACAAGGGTAAAGAAACGGTGAGAATAATCGGAATATGAATGGAAATAATATACTGAATGGCTTTTTTTATATTGGTGTAAATTCTTCTTCCTGCTGCAATTCCAGTTATTAATTTTTCTAAATCATCGTTTGTTATTACCAAGGCTGCGGCAGCTTTTGCAATTTCCGTTCCTTTATTTCCCATTGCCACGCCAATGTGAGCAGCTTTCAGCGCAGGAGCATCATTCACACCGTCGCCCAGCATGGCAACCACTTCGCCGTCTTGTTTCAATGCGTTGACCATTGCTAATTTTGCTTCTGGAAACATACGGGTAAACAGGGTTGTATTTCTCGATAACTCAATTAATTCCGCTTCTGAATGATGCATGAGTTCTGTTCCGTTCACTGCTGGTGACTGACTGCTGATTCCAGCTTGTTGCGCAATGGCATTGGTGGTATCTGCATTGTCGCCAGTAATTACTTTTACTTTAATTCCTGCAGCATAAATTTTGTGAAATACCTCTTGAATGTTTTTCTTTGGCGGATCGTAGAACACCGTAAATCCTAAAAATTCAAATAAAAAATCTTGTTGTTTTTCAGGAAAATTACTCCCTTCAAAATGAGCTTTAGCAACACCTAAAACGCGATAACCTTGTTTGCCAAAATCGCTCATTTGCTGACGCAATTTTTCTTTTTCGCTTTCTGAAAGATTAGACACCGCAAGAATGGCTTCGGGTGCACCTTTGGTAGCAACAATGCGTTCTCCCAACCCATTTTCAAAAAGATGTGTCATCATCGGTGGTTTTCCCGCCAACGGATATTCATGTATCATTTGGAAATCCTTGCGTTGGTCGCTGGACTGTGTTTGCTCGTAAATTTGATGAAGTGTTTTTTCCATCGGATCAAACGGAACGGGTTCACTGCTCCACATTGCAAAGCGAATAAGTTCAGAAAGTTCCGATGTATGAAATTGATTGTCGTCAAATACTTTATTCGTTTTGTAATCAAACAAAGATTTCAAGTGCATGGAATTTTCGGTAATGGTTCCAGTTTTATCGGTACAAATTACAGTTGTGCTTCCCAATGTTTCTACCACGCTGCTTCGTTTAATGATAACGCCTTCACGCATCAATTTCCATGCACCCAATGCCATAAACGTAGTGAAAGCCACAGGAATTTCTTCGGGCAAAATAGACATTGCCAAGGTTAATGCCGCCAGTAAACTTTCAATAAAGTTGCGTGATTGCCAAAAACTATACGCCCAAACGAGTAGAAAAATAACAACGCCAATAATTGCCATTCCTTTTACAAATCTGGTAATCTGAATTTGCAACGGTGATGCTTCTTCTTTTATATTTTGAATGGATTCTCCAATTTTCCCTAATTTAGTTTCTGCTCCAATTTTTTCAACCTTAAAAACGGCTAACCCAGAAACAACTAAAGTGCCACTATATACTTTTTTATCTTCGGTTTCTTGACTTTTAAACACCGAAAAACTTTCACCGGTAAGCGATGCTTCATTCACCGAAAAGTCGTTGCTGTGAACAATTTCGCCATCGGCATTAATCATTTTTCCTTCTTCAATGATGCACAAATCACCCACAGCAATTTCGTTGGTAGGAATTTGAATGACAGTAGAGTTTCGAATAACGACACTTAAAGGTTCATTTAATTTTTCTAAAGCCTCTAATGCTTTTTTACTACGATTATCTTGATAGAACGAAATCCCCGAAACAACAATAATTGCGCCCAACATAAAAACCGCTTCTGAATAATTGCCCACAATTAAATAAATAATCGACACGGCAATGAGCAAAAGCAACATCGGCTCTTTCAAAATATCAAACAACAACACATACCAAGTACTTTTTTGGGCAGTATTGGCTTGATTGTACCCGTGTTTAATACGAGAAATATTTACTTCTTCCGAAGTAAGACCTGTAAGGTATTTTGGAATGTTGTATGGCATTATATCTTTATTTGCACTTAAGCTAAATTTATTTTTCAATCATTTTCAAAATTCCATTCAAAACCGTTTTTCCGTCTTTAATTAAATTGGATTTATGTCCTGAAAGTTTCCATTTCAATACAGTCATTCTCATTCCTCCAATAATTATGGTCGTTAGTGTTGATGAACCTATCGATTTACTATACTCACCTTTTTTTTGTCCTTTTTCAATGTTAGATAAAACTACGCTTTGCATCAGCTCAATTATTTCTGAAACTTTATTACTTAAACTTTCATCAAAATGGAAAATACTTTCAGCAAAAATGACACTCACAATAGCCGGTTTATTGGTAAAGGTTTGTAGTTGTGAATTAAAAATGGCTCTTAACCTATCGCCTTCCGTTTCGTTTGGTGGAGAAGGAATAGATTGAATACGATTTTTCATTTCTGTTTTGAAGTATTCCAATAAACTCAACAGTATTTCATTTTTACTCTTGAAGTGGCGATATAATGCTGGCTCCGACAAACCGATGTCTTCAGCCAATGTTTTAATGGTTAAATGCTGAATTCCAAATTTTGAAATTCTATTGGTTGCCGCTTCCATGATTTCAATTTGCCTGGATGTAAACTGTTGCATAGTAGAATAACAATTTATGTTAGTGAGTGTTCACTTACAAATATAAGGCTATTTTTATTAAAATGCATAAACTATATTATTTGATTACTAATTTTAAGTAAAATAAACCTAATCGTAAAAACTACATATAAGATAAGCAAAACACGTTGCTATATCTTCTTTACATTAAAAAAATCCTAAATTCGTGTTTATTAGTCAGTTAGTTAAGAATAATTTTGCATTTTTGTAGTCCACCAAAACAACCATCATGAGAAAGGCAGATATTATCACCACTATTTCAGAGAAAACAGGAGTGCCAAAAGTTGACGTGTTAGTAACCATGGAAGCTTTCTTTAAAGAAGTAAAAGATACTTTAGCAGACGGAGAAAATTTATATGTACGTGGTTTTGGAAGTTTTATCGTTAAAACCCGTAAAGCAAAAATTGGACGTAATATCAAAAAAAATATTGCGATAGAAATACCAGAACATCAGATTCCTGCATTTAAACCCTCAAAGGTATTTGTAGAACAAATAAAAGAATCTAGTGCTAAGCGTTTACAAACCAATGAGTAATAATAGAAAAAAAATATCGTGCAGAAAGGTCAGTTAGTTTTAGGAGTAGGAACCATCGTTTTGGCTTTAATATTATTTTTTGGAGGTAAAACTGTTCTTAAAAAAGAAAAAAATGCAGAAATGACACATACTGCAGTGGAAAGTATTTCTTTTGAGGACTATGAGGCGCAACAAATAAAGAAATTGATGCCCTCTGAAGTAGAACAGGTAAATCTATTAAAATCATCATTAAAATCTCTACAAGAAACGGACACAACTGCTCGCAAAAAGATACTGCATCAGCTATCCGATTTTTGGAAAAATTTAGACAACAGAGCAATAGGAGCCTATTATCATTATCAACAAGCTGAGGTGGAAGGCAGCAAGCATGCCTTGGAAGATGCTGGAGACATACTGGTTAATGTATATAAAAGTGGAGCAGATTCAATTATTTCAAATAATTTGATTACCTTTGCCCTCCGTTCTTACAACGAAGCTGTACAAAAAGATAGTAACGATATCGGGTTAAAGCTAAAATTGGCAGATGTATATGTACAAGGCTCTTCGGAACCTATGAAGGGTATTAGTATGCTGAAAGAGTTGGAGCAAAAGCATCCCGACAATATACAACTTCAAATAGCTTTAGGAAGACTTTCCATACAATCAGGACAGTTGGACAAAGCAAAAGAACGATTTAAGAAGGTGTTGCAATTAGAACCACAAAATACAGAAGCTCTATATTTTATGGCAATCACCGAAGCACAACTTGGACACACGGATGAAGCTACTCGTATGTTTGAGATGTGTAAGATAATTGTAAACAACGAAGAATTTAGTAAAGAAATAGACGAAATCGTCAAAAGTTTAAAAAAATAAAAAAGATTAATTATGCCTTGTGGTAAAAAAAGAAAACGTCATAAAATAGCGACGCACAAACGTAAAAAAAGACTAAGAAAGAATCGTCACAAGAAGAAATAAGTCGATAGTCGAATGTAATTAGTCCATAAATTTTTATTATAAAATAAAAACAAAACACTAAATACACGATGACTAATGACTCTAAAACACTCAACTATTATGGTAAAAGAATTAGTAATCCATGCTAATTCGAAAGGTGTTGAAATTGCTCTACTTGAGAACAAAAAATTAGTCGAATACCATCTTGATTCTTACGATAAAGAAGGCTTTTCTGCTGGAGATATTTATCTAGGCAGAGTAAAAAAGTTAAATCCGGGATTGAATGCTGCTTTTGTTGATATTGGCAGCGAAAAAGATGCATTTATACATTATTCAGATTTAAGCCCATATATCCGTTCTGTTCGCAGATATAGTTCGGAAGCATTTAAGGGCGAGCAATCACACCTTTTGAATACATTTGAATTTGAACCGAGCATTCAAAAAGACGGAGTTATTTCCGATGTTTTAGAAAAAGGTGACATCCTTATCTTTCAAATTTCCAAAGAGGCCATCTCTACCAAAGGTCCTCGTTTAACCTGTGAACTCTCCATTCCAGGGAGATATACTGTTTTAGTACCGTTTTCAAAAACAATTGGAATTTCAAAAAAAATAGGACAACAAGAAGAAAGAGAACGCCTATTGCAAGTAGTTCAAAAGATAAAACTTAAAAACTTTGGGGTGGTAGTACGCACCAATGCTGAAGGGATAGGAGAAGATGAACTGAAGCATGATATAGAGAATCTACTGCACAAATGGAAGGTGATGACGGAGAATGTCAAATTTCAAAATCCGCCAAAACTATTATTAAAGGAAATGAATAAAACCTTTTC
>ERZ724527.486-NODE-486-length-19853-cov-3.363370_pt1 | contig 19853 bp, 15 predicted proteins | sample MGYA00376060_ERZ724527 | MGnify/ENA primary metagenome ERZ724527 (study PRJEB28724, sample SAMN07190886) | activated sludge metagenome | isolation source: activated sludge of sewage treatment plant in Hong Hong | place: USA: Christiansburg, Virginia | collected...
CCGACAGTCGCTACCTGCGCCCGCAACTGGATGCGGTAGCCGACCTGGGGGTGGGCCGTCGCATCTACTTCTACGATCAGCGCGGTGCCGACCGCTCACCACAAGCCGAGCGAGAAGAACCACCATCGGTCGCGGTTCACGTCTCGGATGTCGATGCGGTGCGGCGGTCTATGGGCGTCGAAAAGGTGCGCCTCATTGGCTACTCGTGGGGCGCGCTGCTCGCGATGCTGTATGCCGTGAAACACCCGCAGCGGGTTGAACGACTGGTGCTGCTATCGCCCGCGCCGCCGTCGACCGCGATCCGCCTCGAGTACCAGCGGCGGATGGCGGAGGCGATGGGCCGCCCCGAAGTAAAAGCGCTCCGAGACGAGCTTCAGCAGCGCAAAGACTCGCTATCACCCGAGGAGCTGCGGCGGTGGCGATTTGCTTTGGCGGTGACGCCGTATTTTGTGGTGCCGCGCCGGGCGCTTGAGCTAACGCCGTTTTTGGTGAAACAGCGGCTCGAGGAAGCCATCTGGAAGAGCCTGGGCCCGTCGTTTGATCTGCGCGCCGAGCTCGCCACGCTGGTTCACATTCCTTCGCTGGTCATCCACGGCGAAGAAGACGTGATTCCCATCGAGAGCGCCGTCGAAACCGCTGCGCTCCTATCGGCCGAGCTGGTTCGACTGCCAAGCTGCGGTCACGTTCCTTATATCGAAGCACCGGGGCCACTGTTTGCCGCCCTGACCCGATTTCTGGCGTGACGCGGCCCTTTACTGATTGGCCAAGTTTTGCGGTAAGCTGCGCGGACTTGTCGCTGAGAAAACGACATGGAGAGGGAGAGGCCCAACATGAACCAGACTGTAAGCGTAGACCTTCGTAGCGATGCCGACTTCGTGCGCGCCCTCGATGCCGCGGTGCAGCGCCATGCGATGCTCAAACACCCATTTTATCAGGCGTGGAGCGAAGGCGCGCTCAGCCTCGATGATCTTCGAGAGTATTCCAAGCAGTACTTCCATCACGTCAAGGCGTTCCCGCGCTACGTCAGCGCCGTTCACGCCAACTGCGATGACCTGCCACTTCGCCAAGAGCTGCTCAAGAATCTGTGCGAGGAAGAGCAAGGCGAAAACAACCATCCCGAGCTGTGGCTGCGTTTTGCCGAAGGAATGGGCGTTGATCGGACCGACGTGGAACACGCCGAACCGACCTACGCCACCCAAGCCTCGGTCGAGATCTTCCGCGACCTCACCAGGAATGGCAGCTACCTGCAAGGAATGGCGGCGCTGTATGCCTACGAGTCGCAGATTCCCGATGTCGCCAAGACCAAGCGCGAAGGGCTCAATGAGTTTTACGGATTGAACAGCCCCGAGGCGGTGTCGTTTTTCTCCGTACACGAAGTCGCCGACGTGTTTCACCGCCAGGTCGAGTGCGATGCCCTGGTTTCGCACGCCAAGTCGGTCGAGGAACGAGAGTTGGTGGTACACGCCGCCGAGCGCGCTTCACAGGCGCTGTGGCAGTTCCTCGATGGCATGCAGCAGCTTCGCGGGCCAAATGCCGCTAGTTGCGCTTGCTAAGCTGGCCCCGTAGCTCCGTCGCTTGATTGCCCAGCTCGCCGAGGCAGCGATCGAGTGAAGCGCTCTGCTCGCGCTGACTGGACATGCCCCGCCGCACCACTTCCATCAAGTTGCGTAGCCGCTCTCCCTCGGTGGAGTTGTTGCGCTGCGAGTTGGCCAAATCTTCCAAGGTCCGCACCATTCGCTGTAGCGATTCCGAGATCGCGGACATGCTGTCGCGCTCGTCTCGTCCGCCTTTGGCAAGTCGATCGACCAGCTCACGCAGGCGCGACACTTGCCGCTGGAGATACTCGGTGCGCCGAGTTTGATCGACGGCTTTGCCGGTGATCTCGGTGACGTGATTTTGGACATCCTGAATCGAGCGCGTGACGTAGGCCGAGCTGCGCGCTTGTTCATCGGTGGCCGAGGCAATCGACTTTGACATCGCCGCCGAGTTGCGCAGTCGCGACAAGATGTCGGTCATCGTCTTGGCCGCTTCGCTTGATTGAGAAGCTCCGGCTTCGACCGCATCGGCACCGGCGATGGCTGCCCGCCGGGCGGCGTGGGCACCTTCGGCTTGGATCAAGTTGTCGATGCTCCCCGCAGAGTTGGCGGTACGACGGGCGAGATCCTTGATTTCATCGGCGACCACCGCAAAGCCACGACCTTCGGCACCAGCCTGGGCAGCGATGATGCTGGCGTTGAGTGCAAGCAGGTTGGTGCGCTGGGTCAGCTCGGTGATGAGGTGGAGGACGTCGCCAATTTCGCTGACGCGCTTTTCCAGCTCCTCGGTGACGTTGCCGATGGCGTGCGAGGCTTCGCGGATGTGCTCGATACCGCTCATGCTCTGCTGGAGCACTTGGGTACCACGCTCGGCGTCGACGCCGGCCTGCTCGGCGAGGCTGGCGGCGGTGATGGCGGTCTCACGGACCCGCGAGATCGAGTGCTTCATCTGCAGCATGGCGCTCGCCGTCGAAGAGGTCGTGTCGGAGAGCGTATCGGCATGCTTGGCGATGTCGGCGGTCGCGTTGGCCACTTGTCCGAGGCTGTCCGAGGCCTGGGCCACGACGCGCTCGGCCTCTTCGATGGTCGCGGTGGCATCCTGCACACTACCGGTCAGGCGCTGACAGCTTGTCGAGGCACTACGGGCTTCGTCGCGGGACTGCTCGGCCTGAACACTCGCAGAGCCAAAACCAGCCAGCACTTCCCGTAAGAGCTGGAGCGCCTCTTCGATGTCTCGCACCTGCGCCGTCAGCGTCCGCTGTAGCCCAGCCCGCGTCTGCGAAACATCCGTGGAGGCCCTATCGACGACGACGGCTGCGCCTTGGAGCATGCTGACGGCCGAGGACAGCCGATCGGCCTCGATGTCAAAAGCTCGCCCGAGCACCAAGATATCGTCCGGCACCAGGTTTGAAATCCGTACGTTGATATCGCCTTGCTCGACGCGATGGGCCGCATCGAAGAGCTGATCCATCCGCCGTCCCAGCGTCGACAGCGGGTAAATCGCGAAAATCGCATAGCCAAACAGCGCCGACCCAAGAACGCCGAGGATGAGCCACAGGCTGGTGCGATAGTCCGCCACCTGGTCGCGCAGCGAGGCCGCCAGCGTCAGCTCGGCCATCTCGGTAGTGCCCGGTATCGACACCGATCGACGAGCGATTGAAAACTCAATGCTGGCGAGTCGCTGGGTGACGTTCTGCGCCAAGTTGCTGTAGCGCTTCTGGTCCGCAAGCAGCAGCGATAGCTGTTCCCCCTCGGCCCCACTGCGCGTACCGATGAAGAGCTGGTCACGCAGCTTGAGCACCGCAAACAGCAACCGTGGGTCATTGTCGACGCTGCCATTTAGCAGTGGTGCCAGGTTCTTTTCGGGCGCATTGCGCAGCGCCTCGGCCAGCAGCGTCGAGTGCGCCAGGTCGGCGACGCGACTATCGGCATGCGACTGCGCCATCCGCTGCGAGACCTCGTGCAACCAGTTGTTGCCGACGATCGACAGCGTGGTGAGCAAAAAGAACAGCAGCAGCAGCGGCGGTAGAAGCAGCTTGAAACGAAGGCTCGTGTTCGGACCAAAGAGCAACGTCATCTTCTCTCCCGCCGCGACAGGGCGGACGCGGTTACGTGCCAGGCGAACCCGGCGCAGGTTCATTTCTAGGAGTCAGGTGCGGCACTCGCGGACCATGAGCCGCCGCAAAGTCGACTGCTTCGCGATAGCCCGCGTCGGCATGCCGCAGCACACCCATCGCAGGATCGCTGGTAAGGACTCGTTCTAAGCGACGACGGGCGGCATCGGTGCCATCGGCAACCACCACCATCCCGGCATGCTGCGAATAACCAATGCCGACGCCGCCACCGTGATGGACCGACACCCAGGTGGCACCGGCGGCACAATTGACGAGCGCATTGAGGAACACCCAGTCGCTGACCGCATCGCTGCCATCTCTCATCGCCTCGGTTTCGCGGTTTGGCGAAGCCACCGATCCGGAGTCGAGGTGATCGCGACCAATCACAATCGGGGCCTTTAGCTCACCACGGGCAACGAGATCATTGAAGTAGGTGCCGACGCGAGCGCGCTCGCCGTAGCCGAGCCAGCAGATGCGGGCGGGCAGACCTTGGAACTTGACGCGACGGCTGGCCATCCCAAGCCAGCGACGAAGGTGTGGCTCGCTGGGAGTTCCCTTCATCACCTCGAGGACCGCCGCATCGGTGCGCTCAATGTCCGCCGGATCCCCGGACAGAGCCGCCCAGCGGAACGGCCCCTTGCCCTCGCAGAACAGCGGACGAATGTAGGCGGGCACAAAGCCCGGCATCGCCGCAAACAGGGCGTCGTGCACCAGTCCTTCGCGGGCCGCCTCTGGATGAAGCAGCGCTTGGGCCCGAATGTTGTTGCCGTAATCAAACAGGTGGGTTCCCCGCTCGCGGAGCGCCAGCGAGTCGACAAGCTGCGTCACCATCGTGCGCCGCGCCCGTTCGATGTAACCGTCGGGATCGCTTTTGCGCAGCTCAGCCGCCGCTTCGAGCGACAAGCCAGTCGGGACATAGCCTCCGAGTGGATCGTGCGCCGAAGTCTGATCGGTGAGCAGATCCGGAATCACGTTGCGCTGGAGCAGCAGCGGCAGGACGTCGGCAACGTTGGCACACAGACCCACCGACAGAGGCCTTCGCTCGGCCTGCGCCTGTCGCAACAGATACAGCGCTTCATCGAAGCTCGACGCCTCCTTGTCGAGATAGCCCTGCTCAACCCGACGACGAATCCGCGACGCATCGACATCAATCCCCAAAAACACGCCTTCATTGAGCGTCACCGCGAGCGGCTGCGCGCCACCCATTCCGCCAAGTCCCGCCGACACGACCAGCCGACCGGCGAGTGTGCCGCCGAAGTGCTTCTGGGCCGCCGCCGCAAAGGTCTCGAAAGTGCCCTGCAAGATGCCTTGGGTGCCGATGTAGATCCACGACCCGGCAGTCATCTGCCCGTACATCATCAGCCCGGCCGCCTCGAGCTCCCAGAAGTGTTGCCAGTTCCCCCACGCCGGGACGAGGTTTGAGTTGGCAATGATCACCCGTGGCGCGTCTTCGTGGGTGCGCAGCACGCCGACCGCCTTGCCCGACTGCACGAGCAACGTCTCGTCGTTGCCGAGTGAAACCAGCTCACGCAAGATCACTTCGAGCGCTTCGTGATTGCGAGCCGCTTTGCCGGTTCCGCCGTAGACCACCAAATCCTGAGGTCGTTCAGCGACGGTGGGATCGAGGTTATTGCACAGCATCCGCAGCGCCGCTTCCTGGCCCCAGCCTTTGCAATGAAGCGTGGTGCCATGAGGCGCAGAGAGCGTGCCGGTACGACTGGCCTGTACCGCTGACTTGATGAAGCCTTCCGTAGGGGTAGCGATCGACATGGCCAGATATTACGCGACTCTAGAATATCACTAGTTTGTGTCGGCGTGGCAGTACGGCTATGGCCCACTTGGCGAGGCGGGAAATTTGATATGCTCGCCCGAGCATGGGTCACGTCCTCCCCCGCAAGAGCATCTAAGCTCTTAGGCGGATGGGTCGGACCACAGAATGCCACCGAGGAGAGATCACCGACGATGCCGAAGATGTCGTACCGCGAAGCGCTCAACCAAGCGATGAGCGAGGAGATGCAGCGCGACCAACGCGTGTTTTTGATGGGCGAGGAGGTCGGCTATTACAACGGTGCCTACAAGGTGTCGCAGGGAATGCTGGCCCGCTTCGGTGAAAAGCGCGTCATCGACACCCCGATCGCCGAGTGCGGTTTCGTGGGGATCGGCGTAGGCGCAGCGATGGTTGGGCTCCGTCCGATCGTCGAGCTGATGACCTTCAACTTTTCGCTGGTGGCGATCGACCAGATCATCAATGCCGCTGCCAAGATTCACCAGATGTCCGCCGGTCAGTTCCATGTGCCGATGGTCATTCGCGGAGCCGGTGGCGCAGCGCATCAGCTCGGCGCGCAGCACTCCAGCTCCTTCGAGGCCATGTACTGCAACACGCCGGGTCTGAAGGTGGTGATGCCGGCGACGCCCGCCGATGCCAAGGGCCTGCTCAAGACCGCCATTCGCGATGACGATCCGGTGATCTTCATCGAGGCGGAGCTGCTCTACGGTGAGACCGGCGAGGTGCCCGAAGGCGAATACCTGATTCCGCTTGGCAAAGGCGACATCAAGCGCCCCGGCAAGGACTGCACCATCGTTGCGTACTCGAAAATGGTGGGGCTGGCGCTGCAAGCGGCCAAAGAGTTGGAAAAAGAAGGCATCGACGTGGAGATTGTCGATCCCCGGACGCTGCGCCCGCTCGATGAGGATCTGATCTTCTCATCCGTACGGAAGACCAACCGCCTGGTGATTGTGCAGGAAGCGACGCCGCATTCCAGCTTCAGCGGTGAAATCGCCTATCGCGTCCAGAAGAACTGTTTCGACGACCTCGATGCACCCATTGAGCGAGTCACGGGGGAAGACGTACCGGTCCCCTATGCGCTCAACCTCGAAGCCATCGTGCTACCCGATGTGGCGCGGGTCGTCGCGGCCGTCAAGCGCACCCTCGAATAACGAACCCAGATAACACCGCTGCCAACGCGGAGAGAACTACACAGCATGGCAACTCTCATCTCGATGCCGCGCCTGTCCCCGACGATGGAAGAGGGCGTGGTAGCCAAGTGGCTCAAGCAAGAAGGCGACAAGATCAATCCCGGTGACATCGTTGCCGAGGTTGAAACCGACAAAGCCAATATGGACTTCCCCCTCGAGGACGAGGGCTATCTGCTCAAGCTGCTGGCCGCGCCCGGTCAGACGGTCAAGCTGGGCGCGCCGGTGGCGATTCTCGGGGCACGCGGCGAGGACATCTCGGCACTGCTCAAGGAACTAACGGCAGGCGCTCCGGCTCCTCAGCCTGCGGCGCAGGCGGCAGCTCCGGCTCCCGTTGCGACTCCGGCGGCGGCTCCCGTTGCGGCTCCAGCTCCCGTTGCGACTCCGGCGGCAGCTCCAGCGGCTCCTGTCCAACCGGCGCAGGTCCAGGCCGCTCCGTCCGGTGGACGACTGCACGCTTCTCCACTCGCCAGGCGACTGGCCACCGAGTCCGGCATCGACATCCGCACCGTGAAGGGCACCGGTCCCGGCGGTCGCATCGTCAAGCGCGATGTCGCAGCGGCCCCGAAGCTCTCCGCCGTCGCGGCACCGGCTGCGGCCAGTGCGGTTCCTGCGGCAGCCCCGGTCCTGCTCGCTGGCGATGAAATCCAGCCGCTGTCGATGATCCGTCGCACTGCGGCTCGGCGCCTCGTCGAAGCCAAGCAGACCGTGCCTCACTTCTATCTGACGAGCGAAGTCGACATGGAAGCGGCGATGGCCTTCCGCGAGCAGCTCAACCACGCCAGCCAGGCCTCAGGCGGCGAGAAGGTCTCGGTCAACGACCTGATCCTGAAGTCGCTTGCTCGGGCGCTGCGCCTTACGCCACGGGCCAATATGTCGATTGCGCCGGACGGACAGAACGCGGTGGCGCATCGGCGGGTGGATATCAGCGTGGCGGTGGCGCTCGATGACGGCTTGATCACGCCGGTGGTGCGCGGGGCTGACCAAAAGTCGCTCGGTGCGATTGCCCGCGAGGTCCGCGATCTCGCCGGTCGAGGCCGCGACAAAAAGCTCCGTCCTGAGGAGTACACCGGCGGCACGTTCAGCCTGACCAACCTCGGCATGTACGGCATCCGCGAGTTCTACGCGATCATCAACCCGCCCGAGAGCGGAATCCTCGCGGTCGGCCAGGTCGAAAAGCGGCCCGTGGTCATCGAAAAGGACGGCAAAGACTCGATCGAGATCCGAAGGCGGCTGACCCTGACGCTGTCTTGTGATCACCGCATCGTCGATGGAGCACTCGGTGCCCAGCTACTCGCCAAAGTGGTCGAGGGCCTGCGCGAGCCGATGCTGCTGGTGCTGTGATGAACAAACCAGTCAGTCCGAGCACGCCGAGCACAGGTCCAGATGTGGTGGTGGTCGGAGGCGGACCCGGTGGGTACGTCGCCGCGATTCGTGCCGCCCAGCTGGGCAAGAAAGTGGTCGTGGTCGAGCGCGCTCACCTCGGGGGTATCTGCGCCAACTGGGGCTGCATCCCGACCAAGGCACTGCTTCACTCGGCGGAGCTGTTTGCCAGCGTGAAAAAGGGCGCCCACCTCGGCATCGTCGCCGATGGGCTCCGCTTCGATTACGGCGCCGCCATCGCAAACAGCCGCAAGATCGCCGAAGGCCAGAAGCGTGGCGTCGGTCTGCTGTTCAAAAAGAACCAGATCGAGCACCTCGATAAGACCGCGACGCTGCGCCGGGAAGGCGGCAAGCTGCGCCTGTTTGTCGATGGCAAAGAGCTTTCCGCGCCGCACATCATCGTCGCGACCGGGGCCAAGCCGAAGACCATTCCGGGCCTGGTTCCCGACGGCAAAGACATCCTGACCTACTTCGAGGCAATGAACCTGCCGAGCCAGCCGAAGTCGCTGCTGGTCGTTGGTGCCGGGGCAATTGGGATCGAGTTCGCGTACTTCTATAACGCCATTGGTACGCAGGTGACGGTCCTCGAAGCGCTGCCGCAGATCCTGCCCGTGGAAGACAGTGAGATCGCCGAGCAGCTCCGTCGTGAGCTGACCAAGCAAGGCATCCGCATCCACCTCGGTGCGCGCTTTGCGGGCTGCGAAAAGAGCGGCGACTCGCAAAAGGTTCGCTTTACCGACTCGACCGGCCAGAGCCAAGAGCTGGTGGTCGACAAGGTGCTCTCGGCGGTCGGCGTCACCGGCAACCTCGACACCGTGGGCGCACAGGCGGCGGGCGTCAAGATCGACCGAGGCTTTCTGGCCGTCGATGAGTGGTATCGGCTGCTCGATCAAAACGGCAAGCCCGAGCCCGGCTTTTACGCCATCGGCGACTGCATTGGCGGACCACTGCTCGCCCACAAGGCCTCTGCCGAGGGCATCGCCTGCGTCGAAAAGCTCGCGGGGGTCGAGGAGCGCGAGATTCGCCGCGTCGACCTTAGCAGCATGCCCGGCGCGACGTTCTGCAGACCCGAGGTTGGCTCGATGGGCCTGACCGAACAGAAAGCCCGCGAGCAAGGTCGCAAGATCAAGATCGGCAAGTTCCCGTTCAAGGCGTCCGGCAAAGCCCAAGCGACCGGCGAAACCGAGGGAATGGTCAAGGTTGTCCTCGATGAGCAGACCGGCGAAATCCTCGGCGCGCACATCCTGGGCGGAACCGCCAGCGACATGATCTCGGCGCTGTGCGTAGCCCGCAGCGGCGAGCTGACCGCGACCGAGGTGCTCCATACCGTGCTGCCGCATCCAACCTATGGCGAGATCATGAAGGGGGCCTTTGAGGCCGCTTTCGGCGAGGCCATCGACCTGTAATGGACAGCACACAGCACACCGCTCGGCATCTTCCCGTCCTCGGCAACAGCGAACCGACTGCCGAGCCCCGCCCCCGTCATCCCGCGTGGATCAAGGCGCGCCTGCCCTCGGGCAAGACCTTCTTTGAGGTCCGCGACCTCGTCCACGGCCAAAAGCTCCACACCGTCTGCGAATCGGCGAGCTGTCCCAACATCGGCGAGTGCTGGAGCCGTCGCGCCATCACCATCATGATCCTCGGCAACATCTGCACGCGCTCGTGTCAGTTCTGCGATGTGCCGACCGGAAGACCGCTGCCGCCCGATCCCGATGAACCGCGACGGGTGGCGCTGGCGCTCAAGGAGCTCGGGCTACGGCATACCGTGATCACCTGCGTCGATCGCGATGATCTCAAAGACGGGGGCGCCTCGCACTGGGCCGAAACGATTCGCCAGGTTCGCGAGCACTGCGACGGCATGACCCTGGAAGTGCTGACCGGCGACTTCAAGGGCAACACCGATGATGTCGATACCGTGCTCGCGGCGGGACCGGATGTCTTTGCCCACAACCTCGAAACCGTGCCGAGGCTGTCGCGACAGGTGCGGGTGCAGGCAAGCTACCCGCGCAGCTACAAGATCCTCGCCCATGCCAAGAGCCGTGGTGCCGTGACGAAGACCGGGCTCATGCTCGGGCTCGGTGAAGAGCCAGACGAAATACGTGAGGTGCTCCGTGAGCTCGGTAGCCTCGGCGTCGATATCGTGACGATGGGCCAGTACCTCCGCCCGTCGAAGTCGCACCTACCGCTAAAGCGCTACGTCACCCCCGACGAGTTTGCGCAGCTTCAAAAGGAAGCGCTCGCACTCGGCATCTCGCACGTCGAGTCCGGCCCGCTCGTCCGCTCCTCGTATCACGCTGACGGCCAAGCCGAGCTGGTGCGCAGCCTTCGCAAGACCGCGCTGTAGCCTCCCCGGCACCGTCGTCAGTCGTTACCGCAGCGCCTCCACCGGACGCAGCCGCGCCGCTTGCCAGGCCGGATACAACGTCGCGAGCAACGTCAGCACCAGCGAGGCCAGCAGCACCGAGGCCAGCTCCCCCACGCTGACCTTCACTGGCAGCTTGGTGATGTAATACACGTCGGTATCGAGCGGTAGGCCGAAGCGATCGAACACCCAGCAGGTCATCACCCCGGTCAACACCCCCGCCGTCGTCCCGACCGAGCCCATATACGCCCCGAGCAGCACGAAAATCCGCAGCACCGCCCGGTCCGAGGCCCCCATCGACTTTAGGATCGCGACCTCTTTGCCCTTTTCCATCACCAGCATGATGCCGTTTGACACAATCGAGAACGCGGCGACGAGGATGATGAAGCACAGCGCGATAAACATCGCGATCTTCTCCAGCTTCAGCGCCGCAAACAGACTGCGGTTGAGCTCTTTCCAGTCCTGGACCAGAAATTCCCCACCGAGCGCCGCTCGCAGCTTCGCCGTCACCTCATCGGTTGCTTCCGGGTTTTGCAGCTTCAGCTCTAGCCCCGACACTTCATCCGCGAGCCCGAGGAACTTCTGCGCCGCCGGCAGGTTCATGTAGGCGTACTTGCTGTCGTATTCGTACATGCCCGAAAAGAACACCGCCGCGATGCGATGCGGCTTGCTCTTGGGAATCGGTCCGGTCGGGCCGACATCACCCATCGGTGACACCAAGCTGACATCCTCGCCTACGAATACGCGTAGGTTGCGAGCCAGCTCTCGCCCAATCGCCAGACCCGGCAGCACCTTGCGCGGCGGCTGAATCTTGGGGCCACTCGGCTTTGGGGCCACTGGATCAAACGCCGCACTCCCCGGCGGTAACGCCCCTGCCCCACCGTCTGGTGCCGCTCCGCCATCGACCGCTCCGCCATCGACCGCCCCACCATCGACCACTCCGCCATCGACCGCTCCGAGCGCCAGGCTCTTCGACGAGGTACTCAAGGTGCGCGTGCTCGCGGGCTTGACCATCTGGTCGGGGTGCAGCAGGTGATCGAGCGAGCCCGCTTCGGTGTTTTTGACCAGCTCGGTGACTTTACCGACCGTATCGGGATCGATGCCCTTGATGATCACCCCGGCCAGGTTCGACTGGCTCGCGATCATCACCTCGCTCGACAGGTACGGCGACGCCGCGAGCACTCCGGGCACCGACTCGATCTTGCGCAGCGCCTCTCGATAATCCGTAAAGGTACGGTCCGGCGTCGTAATCACCATGTGCGCATGGGTGCCAAGAATCTTGGTCTTTAAGTCCTGCTCAAAGCCCGACATCACCGACAGCACCGTCACCAGCGCGCCGGTTCCCAAAAACAGCCCAAACGTCGAGATGGTCGTAAAAATCGTCAGCCGCCGGATCAGCTCGATGAAAAAGCCGACCAGCACCGTCACCAGCACCGTGATGTACTTGGCCCCCCGCAGCGGACCGCGCAGGTTCCACAGCGTCTCCGACAGGTGGTCACGCATCAGGTATTCGACGAGCTGATCGCCCGCGAACACCGATGCCGTCACCACAATCAGTCCGAGTGTTGCCCAGCGTAGATGGTCCAGTGCCCCCGGTGGTCGGTCGGCCCGCAGATAGCGCGCCGCCACCAGCAGCTCGAACGACAGCTTCACTTGGCCTCGCCCTCCGCCGGGTTTGCCACTTCGGGACGAAGCTGTGGGAACGGAATCACGTCACGAATCGAGGCACTGTTGGTGAGCACCATGACCAGCCGGTCGATGCCAATGCCCTCTCCTGCGGTCGGCGGCATGCCGTACTCGAGTGCGCGACAGAAGTCCTCGTCGTAGTCCATCGCTTCCTGATCACCACCGGCCTTGGCGCTCACCTGCTCCGCAAAGCGGCTGCGCTGGTCGTCGGGATCGTTTAGCTCCGAAAACGCATTGGCCAGCTCTTTGCCGATCACAAACAGCTCGAAGCGGTCGACAAAGCGCGGGTCGGCATCGCTCTTGCGTGACAGCGGCGACACTTCGGTGGGGAACTGGCACACAAAGGTCGGCTGCACCAGCGTCTTTTCGACATACTCCTCGAACAGTGCCACCAGCGCATGGCCGTAGCCGGTCGGTGCTTTGACTCCGAGCACCGTCTTGGCATAACCCGGTAGCGCCGCATACTCGGCATCGCTACACGGACCGTCTGCAATCGGCGCATCGGGCCGCGCTTCCTTGACCAGTTGGCGCATCGTGGCGCGACGGAAGGGCCGACACAGACGCACATCCTTGTGCTCTTGATAGTCGATGGTCGTCGTGCCGTTTACCACCTGGCAGACCCGCTCGAGCAGCTCCTCGGTCAGATCCATCAGGTTTTCATACGTGGCGTACGACTCGTAAAACTCGATCGAGGTGAACTCCGGGTTGTGAAACCGCGACAGCCCTTCGTTGCGGAAAATCCGCCCAATCTCGTAGACGCGATCGAGCCCACCAACGACCAGCCGCTTGAGATCCAGCTCGGTGGCAATCCGCAGATACAGATCCTGGTCAAGCGCGTTGTGGTGGGTCCGAAACGGCTTGGCCGCCGCGCCGCCATTGGTCGAAAGCAGCATCCGGGTGTCGCACTCGACGTAGCTTCGCTCATCGAAGAAGCGGCGGATCTCGCGAACAATCGTCGCCCGCTTGCGAAACACCTCGGCCACTTCGGGATGCACAATCATGTCGGCATACCGCTGCCGGTAGCGCCAGTCCTCGTCCGAGACCTTCGGCCCATCTTGCAGCGCCTTGCCCGGCAGGGGCCGAATCGCCTTGCTGAGCAGTCGCAGGTGCCCGACCCGCAGCGCCCGCTTGTCCTTGCGCGTGCGAAACAGCGGTCCCTCGGCCAGCACAAAGTCACCCAGGCCAAGCTGGTTCGACAGCGCAAACGCCTCAGCGACATCGGCCTTTAGGTAGAGCTGGAGCATCGCGCCCCGGTCGCCCCGGATGAACAGGAACTTGGCCTTGCCCATCTCGTTGACTTGCAGCAGCCGCCCGGCGACGGCATAGCGCGGCGCATCGGCGGGTAGATCACTTTCCAGCGGCAAGCTCGCGACGTCTTCGGCACGGGAGGCCGGTAGCTCGAAGATTTGGTGGCTGGGACGAACATCGTTGGCGAACGGATTGTGTCCCTTTGCTCGCAGTTCATGGACGATGCGGCGGCGATCCCGCATCTGTCCTTCGAGGTCGCTGTTGTCGGTGGCGGATGGGGCCTTATCGGTGGGCGCGGTAGGCACGGTACTCATGGGGGCCTACTCTACCTCATCCGTACGCAGGCGCGAATACAGCAGCACATCGACCCGCTGACCATCTTTGAAGACCTGCTTGCGCAGCCGCCCCTCGAACGAGTAGCCGGTCTTTTCCAGCACCCGCACCGACGAGACGTTCCAGCCAAAGACCCCCGCCTCGATCCGAAACAGCCCTAGCTCATCGAAGGCATAGCGCGTCACCGCCCGCACCGCCTCGGTCATCAGCCCTCGGCCCCAGTACGGCTCGGCCAGCCAGTAGCCCAGCTCGGCGGTGTCCCGATAGACCGGATCTTTGTCGAGCCGATGGACCCCGATGCCTCCGGCAACCAGCTCATCGATCACAATCGCAAACACACCCTGCGGCTCCGTCATGCTCGCGGCATGTGCCACCCAGCGCTCGGCGTCTCCCTTGGTGTAGGGATGCGGAAAGCCATCGCGCAGGTTCTGCCAGATCCGCCGGTTGTTCGCATGCCGAGCCAGCGACTCCACATCGCTAGGCAAAAAGGGCCGAAGCGTCAGCTTGGGAAGATGCAAAATCATGGTCCCGCCAGTCTACCAGCGCCCCCAAATCCCCCGACCAGCCAATCTGCGTAGCTCCTGTGAGGTCTAGAGCTGCCCGCGACTCAATCCAGAGCGTCTTTTCGGGCTCCTGACCTGCCCTGACCCCATTGCAGAGCGTCTTTTCGGGCTCCTGACCTGCCCTGACCCCATTGCAGAGCGTCTTTTCGGGCTCCGGAGCTGCCTACCCCCGAAATGCACTGCGCTGTTTCGGGCTCTCGACCTCGATTTGGTGAAGTTCGCTGCGGCCTGGGGAGGTCGCGAGCTGCCCGACGTCGTGCGTTTTTGTGTGGAGGGGTGGGAATAGCTGCGCGGGGGGCTCTGTTTGTACCTGCACAAAGGAGAACACCCAGATGAAGCGCTTTTCGTTGACGGATTTAGTGCGACTGCCCCGACTTGATGCCGCAAGTGCGGTGGCGCTGGTGCAAACGCTGCTCACCCTGGCGGAGTCCCACAAGAAGCTGCCGCCCGGCGTGGCGCAGGCCCACAAGCGACTCGCCTCCGTTCACAAAGAGGTGGCCGAGGCCCTGACCCAGCGACTGTCGGTTGGGCTCGTCGACCCGCAGCGGGCGCGGCTCGCGGATCGCGGCGAAGACCTGGCCTTTTCGGCGCTGTTTGACTTCCTGACCGGCTGGAGCAAGCTCCCTGCCCCGTCGAAGCAGTCGGCCATCGCCCAGAGCCTGCTGACGGCCCTGTACCCCACCGGCCTGCGCTTTACCCTGCTCGGCTTTCAGCAGGAGTGGGCGGAGTGCCAGGCACGGCTCGACCGCATCGATCGCGAAGGACTCGCCGCGAAGCTCAAGGCCCTCGGGGGAGAGCCGTTCCTAGACAACCTCCGCGCCGCCCACAAAGAGTACGGCGAGGCGCTCGGCGTGACCCAAGTGCGGGCCGAGCCTGCGCCCCCCACGGCAGTGGTCAAAGAGCCGCTCGTCCGACTCCAAGAAGCGCTGCGCAAGTACGTGCTCCAGGTCATCGCCCAGGTCGACGAGTCCGATCCAGCCTCGGCCCAGCGAGCCGCCGACCTACTCGCCCCCGTAGCCGAGTGGCAAAGCCGAGCCACAAAGCCCGCAAACCCCGAAGCCCCAGCCCCAGCCCCACTAGCCCCAGAACACGCCGCCAGCCCGCGTTAGCGCAGTCAACTCACAGCTCAGCAGCCTCGGGTTGCGGGGGCGGCAATCCGACCCGAGATCTCAGCACGGCGCGAAGCGCTTGGATCTCGTCCGGGATTCTGTTGTGCAGGCGCTGCGCCTCGCCAATCGCACGGATGAAGTCGAGATGAACCCTGTCTGAATGCTCTCCACTGGGACGCCCCTTGGTCCACACTGCCGTGACCACCTCTTGGAGCAGCTCCTTCCCTGAAAAGTGCTCTCGCCACGCTCCGCTCGTGAGCAGCGCTGCATACCTTTCGTGGTGCTGCGCCAGGTTCGCCCGTACCCACGCATCGGTCGTTCTGGCTCCGATGGCAGGTCGCGTTGTCATCCACCAATCGCTAGAAAAGATGGCCGTCTCTGCCTCTGTCTGGGTCGTCACCTTTCCTACCTTTGGGTGCTCGACAAACCTATCGGTGATGGCATTTCTCACCTCCGAGATGGCATGGCGGCAGCTCATCCACCAACACCTCTTGCTGGCGAGCTGCTGAAGCCGAGCGCTGATCTCCGCTGCCGTCTTGTTGGACGAATTCAACCGGCAGTCGAACATCGCTTGGCTATCGAGGGCGAGGTTTTCGACCTCAAAGACCTCGCTGGTCAGGACTCCTTCCGGGTCGTCTTGCCACTTGGGCCGATTCGTTCCACCAAAGTCTCGATCACGGAAGCCGAAGACGTGGAGGAACCCTTGGGTGCGCGCCGACTTCACCACCGCGTGGATGTTCTCGTGTCCTCCTGCGATCAGAAGTCCGATATCCGAGTCCTGCCATACCTCACGGAGATAGGTGCGCGTGTCCTCATCTTCCACCCACACGAGAATCTTGTGGGTTCGGTAAAGCGTCGGCAGGTCCGAGGGTGCGGTCACGATGGCTCTCCCTCGGCTGGAACCGGCGTTGCCGTGCGCCAAGCCAGCGAGCGCGGATCACTGTCATCTACGAGCAGAAACCGCTCGAAGCCATAGGCTTGGTCCCAGATGGCATCGGCATGAGACGCCGAAATCAGCTGCGCACCGGGCGATAGCATGCGAAGCGCTGGGATCAGGGTCGCTTGCCACTGCGGGTGCAGATGCAGCTCGGGCTCGTCTATCAGTAAGAGTCCGCCCTTGAAGTCGTTCAGGATGATCCACCCCGCGAAAGAGAGCAGCTCGATCTCGCCAGCGCTCACCCGATCGATGGGACAAACAATGGTCTCGCCACGCACGACAAAGAGATCGGCGAGTAGCTCGTCGTCCCCTGACTGAGTGTCGACGATTCTCGCGTCAATCCTCGTTCCGTCGCTCCCATGAAACTTGTTCCAGGCCACGTTGATTCGATGAAGCCAAGTATCGGCCTTGCTCATCCCACTGAGTGGTGGCTGGTAGCCTTCGCGGGCTCGCTCATCACAGATTTTCTGCTTCAATCGCCACAGGCGATTGTTTTCGTTGTCGCGGGGCCGATTCCCTGCCCCGAGCGGATGAACAGGACCAACCAGCTCGGGTGTACGCCACGAGGAAAACAGCTCGACCGCCATTGATTTGGGACCGGAGGCGGGAATTGGCTCCTCTGTTCCGCTAGATCGAATGACGTGCTTGTCTGCCGTGCGTACCCAAGTAACAGCCGGTTTGCCATCAAGCGACACATCCAGCTCAATGATGGCCCCAGGATCGAGCGTCACTCGCCAGTGCTGCTCACGCTGGGACTTGTCCAGATCACGAACGATCAGTGACTCCATCCCAAGACCGAGGAGCACGGCTTCGAGCACGGTCGTTTTTCCGCAGCCGTTTGGACCCGCCAAAACGACGGTCTGACACGGCTCACCGTTTGGTGCCACCAAGTTCAGCTCCAGTGGTGTCTGAATCCGTCGGAACTTCTCGATTCGGATACGATGAATGTGGGGCACAACCATGCCCGGAGCTTATCCCGAACAGCCGTCGTCGCTACAAGCCCTTTTCAAGCAAAGACGAAGGCCGAGCCCGAGCTAACGCGGGCCGAGGCAGCGGCTAGCCTGAGCCAGTCCAGGGACTACTCGTCAATCAGGGCTTGGATGCAGGATTTGACTTCTTGGGAGTGCCAGAGCTGGCGTTCGCTGACGATGAAGTAGCGGACTTGGCCGTCTCGGTCGATGAGGAACGACTCGGGGAACTTCTCGGTGCCGTAGGCTTGGGGGGCCTTGCGCTCCTTGTCGAGCAGCACGGTCATCGCCGAGCCCTGCGGGAAGTGATCACGCACCAAGTCCCAGTTTTCATCGACGCTCACCGCCAGCAGCGAAAACGGCTGGTCCTTCATGCTTTCGGCCAGGTGCTCTAGGGAAGGCTCCTCGACCGCGCAGGTCGGGCACCAGGTCGCCCAGAAGTTGACCAGCACCACCCGCCCCCGCAGAGACGACAGCTTCACGTCCTGGCCGTCATGGGTCTTGAGGGCAAAGTCAGGCGCGGGCTGCGGCAGTCGTCCGAGCACCGGGTTTGTTGCCGTCGGGCGAAGGACTTGGCAGGGGGCCTCACGGGTGCGGCGGACGCCTTCGCGGCCACGCTGAACGGCATCGGGCACGGTCCACGCGAAGTAACCGACGAGCGCGCAGGTGACGAGCCCGGCGACCCCGTACGCGGTCAGTTGGCCGGTCGACCAAGTGGGGGTGGGCATGGCTTTTCTAGATAACCTCCGGGAGCCGAGCGTACTTGAGTTCACGATTTGCAGCAACGCACAGCGCCGAAAACTCTTGTCGCGGACGTGATAGGCTAAAGAAAGTGGCCAAGCCGAACCTCCCCCAAGGCGCTACGGAGCCCGCACCCACCAGCATCGAGCCGAAACGAATGCCGGCCGATCTGATGCACGCGGTCGACCTGGCGATGGAGCACCCGGCCCGAGAGGTGCCCCAGATGCAGCTAGCGCGCACGCTGGAGGAAGCTGGGCCCAAGACCTTCGTCTACATCGACAGCCACGGTCGAGTCCGTCCGCCGACCCAATACAAGATGATGCAGGCTGCCTCGTACGCGATGCTGACCACGATCCTCGTCGGCGGAAGCGTCCTATACACCTATCTGTGGGGGCTGCTCGGGCTGTTGTTTCCACTGGTGTTCGGGTCACTCGTCGGTCGCAACCTGATGGTGACCCGGCGGATCAACCAGGCGGCGCTTTTGTCCTCTCACGATCGGCTGGATGAGGCCGAGTCGATCCTGCGACGCCTGCTGCGGCGGAAGCTGCTCGGGCGACGGCTGCGGGCCCTGTGTCACCACAACCTGGGCGCGGTGGCGACCCGGCGCGGTGAGCATGCCGAGGCGCTCATCCAGCTTCGCAGCGCGATATCGCTGTACCAAGAGTCATGGCGCAAGAGCCCGCACCTGCGCTCGTGTCAATACGGCGAGGTGATCGCGCTGTGCAACCTGGGCCGTCCGGACGAAGCCCGTGAGCGTCTGACGTCGATTCGCAAGACCGAACAGGGCGACTACCTGCTGCTCAAATACTGGACGACGGATCTGTATGTTCGCTTCTGCGCAGGGGAAGAACCACCGCCGCCGAGCGAGCTGTGGGAGCGGGCCGAGCGGGCGCTAAAGATCACGGCCTCGTCGGCGCTGCTCGCGCTATGTGCCTGGGCCTACACCAAGGGCCGAACCCCCGATCAAGACATGGCGTGGCACCTGCTTCGGGAGTCACTCGATCGGCTCGACAACGAACCGCTCGGACGGATCATGCCGCCGCTGTGGAATTGGATGGCCCAAAACCGCACCGCTGCGGAGTCCGCCGCGTAAGGGTTTCATCCAAGATGGCAGCCTCTTTGCAACTCGCACGCAAGCTGTCCTCTTCTGGCGACGGTTCCGCCGAGGAACGGGCGCTGGTGGCGATTGACACCCAGGGCGCGGTGATCTCACCGCTCCGCCGCTATGCCGGACGGGCTGCGGTCTATGGGGCGCTGTCGATCCTGTCGGGAATTGGCGTTTGCTCGCTGCTTTCGGGGGATCCACTGGTGCTGGCGCTGAGTCTGGTCGGCACGGCGGCGTGGGGTCATGGGCTGCTCGTCACCCGCTGGCTGGAGCAAGCGTCGCAGCTAATCCATGTGTCGCGACTCGATGAGGCGGAACTGCTGCTCCAGCGCTGTCTGCGGCCACCGTGGGGCAGCGAGGCAGTGCGTGGTCATGCCCACCTGCGCCTATCGACCGTGGCCAGCCATCGCGGGGATCACCAGGCGGCGCGGGATCAGGCGCGCTTTGCGTCGGCACTGTTTGCGGGAGAATACCCACCGCAGCCGCAGTTCCTGCAACTGGCGCGCTACCAGGAAGTCCGGGCGCTGGTGTCGATGGGCCAGCAGGCCGAAGCCCGTCATCACTTCGCCGAGGTCCAAAGTGTGCCAGCCGGTGACTACCTGCGGGCCCATTTCTACGTGACCGAGCTGTACCTGGCGCTCGGCGATGGCCAGGTGCCGTTTCTGGACGCGCCGCTGTGGGAACGGGCACAGCTTGCGATCGACACCGAGCATGCCCCCCCGCTGCTCGGGCTGTGTGCCTGGGGCTTTGACCGCCTGGGGGATGATGAAACCGCGAGCCACTTTGTGACCCTGTG
>ERZ724527.488-NODE-488-length-19837-cov-15.969265_pt1 | contig 19837 bp, 18 predicted proteins | sample MGYA00376060_ERZ724527 | MGnify/ENA primary metagenome ERZ724527 (study PRJEB28724, sample SAMN07190886) | activated sludge metagenome | isolation source: activated sludge of sewage treatment plant in Hong Hong | place: USA: Christiansburg, Virginia | collected...
TCTGCTCGACGCTCAGGTTATCCTGATGGTCGTGCAAATGATCAAGGTGTTGCTGAACGACTGCCTTGGCAGCGTTATCAATCAGATGGCTCATGTCAGTCTCGCAGCAAACAGCGGCATTGGCCTGTAATACCGGGATTGTAACCAAGAATAGAAGATCGGGGCATTTTTTAAGGTGATTTACCGGATTGATACACGGATTCTGGGAATGTCACGGAAGGTGATGGGACGCGCCTGTTTCGTATTGCGTACACTGAAGGGTAACTCCCCCTATGCTGCACATGGAGACTTCATGATCCGCCTGCATCACCTCCTCTTGGTGCTTCTCTTGCCCTCTCTGCCGTTGCTGGCCCATGCCGAGTCGCTGGATGGCCATGCAAGCCATGAGCATGGCGTGGCACAACTAACGCTGGCAATGGAGCTGACTACATTGGAAATCTCGCTGGAGTCGCCCGCCGATAATATTTTTGGCTTTGAGCACGCCCCCCGCAAGCCGGGCGAGAAAGCAGCGGTTGCATCCGCACTCGCCTCCCTACGCCGGCCCGGCCTAATGAAGCTCCCCGCCGATGCGGCCTGTAACTTACTCAAAGCAGATGTAGCCAACCCCTTTTCAGGCACCCCCAACTCAGGAACTGCCAATGATGGTCATCGCAATCTTGATGCCCACTACACCTTTAACTGCCGACTTCCAGGCAAGGTCAGCAGTCTGGATGCCAGCGCACTGTTTAAGGCGTTTCCACGCGTGCAACGCATCAAGCTAGACCATGCCTTGCCTGGCAGTCAGGGAAGCACTACTTTGACGCCTAAAACCCCTATAGCAAGGCTGACACCCTGATGAGTCTGGTTGATATACATAACCTGCACTTTGCTTGGCAAGGTCGACAAGAGCTGCTGTCTATCGATGCCTTCTCGGTGCTGACAGGCGAAAAAGTGTTTCTTCACGGGCCGTCAGGAACGGGTAAAAGCACGCTGCTGGCGCTACTGGCTGGAGTTTTGCTGCCATCGCAAGGAACCATTGTTGTTGGCGGGCAAGATATCACCCAGATGAGTGCTGCAAAACGTGATGCATGGCGGGCCGATCAACTGGGCTTTGTTTTTCAGCAGTTCAACCTGCTGCCGTGGTTATCGGTCATGGACAACGTGTTATTACCGCTGCGCTTCTCACGAGTTCGCCGCGAACGCCTTCAGACGGGCTCGAAAGCAGAGGCCGGACGCCTGCTCCGCGATCTGCGGTTGCCAGCGTCGCTGTGGCAGCAACCCGCTGCCAACTTGAGTATTGGTCAGCAGCAACGCGTTGCCGTCGCACGCGCACTGCTTGGTCGCCCTCCTTTGCTGATTGCCGACGAGCCCACTTCTGCCCTTGATGCCGATACCCAGCAGGCATTTCTGGACCTGCTTTTTAACGAATGCGCCCAACATGGCAGTGCCGTACTTTTTGTTAGTCATGACATGCGGTTAAGCCATAGCTTTGATCGCGTTGTGGCACTGGCCAGCATTAACCATGCCGTTCATGACAATCGGCTGGAGGATCTCGTATGAGTCTCTGGTCTCTGGCCTGGAAAAGCCTGTGGAACCGTCGTTTAAGTGTCGGCTTAACCGTATTTGCGATTGCCGTTAGCGTATCTCTGCTGCTGGCGGTTGAACGGGTACGTGTCGAATCAAAAGCCAGCTTCGCGCAAACTATCAATGGTGTAGACCTGATTATTGGGCCGCGTGGTGGCAGTTCACAACTCTTGCTTTACTCCGTGTTCCGCTTAGGCGAAGCAACAGGAAACTTTTCCTGGAGCAGCTTTGAGTTACTGCGCTCGTCACCAAAAGTAGCGTGGGCTATTCCGATTTCGCTAGGCGACTCGCATCGTGGCTATCGTGTACTGGCGACCGACAATAGTTATTTCCAGCACTACCACTATGGAGACAATCAAGCGCTAGCATTCACAGCAGGAAATACCAATGGTTTTAACTCGCTGTTTGATGTGGTGCTCGGCAGCGAAGTAGCGCGCAAACTTGGATACACCACCGGTAACCGCATCGTACTCAGTCATGGTATTGCCGAGAACTCTTTGACTGACCATGCCGACAAACCATTTCAAGTCACGGGCATCCTTAAACCAACCGGCACGCCGGTTGATCGAACAGTGCACATTACGCTGGCTGGTATGGAAGCATTGCATGTCGACTGGCAAAACGGTGCTCCAGCGATCAGCAGATTGGTCGGCAGTTCAGAAAATATTCCAGCTGATAGCGCACAACAGATAAACCTGACGCCGACCAGCATCACCGCGGCCATGGTCGGGCTGAAGAGCCGATTAGCTGTTTTCCAAATGCAGCGCGGCATCAACACCTACTCGAAAGAGCCGTTGATGGCCATCCTGCCTGGGGTGGCGCTGGCTGAACTTTGGCAAAGCTTTGCCTTGATGGAAAAGATTCTGCTGCTGGTATCCGCCTGTGTGGCGATTGCGAGCCTACTTGGCTTGATGGCAGTGATGCTGACTAGCCTGAACGAGCGTCGTCGCGAACTGGCCGTGTTGCGTGCCGTTGGTGCTCGCCCACGCCATGTATTCGGCTTGCTACTGCTGGAAAGTGGACTAGTAGGCATTGCCGGCGTTCTTACCGGCCTACTGCTTTTTCATGTTGCACTACTGGGGCTAAAGCCTTGGCTGGCCAGTGAGTTTGGCTTATTCCTACCCCTACGCTGGCCTGGGCAAAGTGAGCTACTGATCTTACTCGCCGTCATTATTGCCGCCTTTTTCACGGGCCTATTGCCCGCCCTACGGGCCTATCGCAATCTATTGTCTGATGGCCTGGCGCCACGTTAATGAGAATTACCATGAAAAAACTATTCGTCTTCCTTCTCTTGCCCGCACTTGGCATGACCGCACCATTGATGGCCGCTGAAAAGAAAGCCCCCATGACTTTGGCAAGCAAAGGCGTAACCACGCTGGGCTGGCCGCAGCTAGTACCCGATAACGAACGGGCAAAGCTGATCACTCCGGGCAACGTCGATCACAGCAAGGGGCAAGAGCGCCCCCGCGGCAATCCATTGAGCAGCGATGATGTTTTTAATGCCCTTGAGGGTGGACGTGATGGTGGTCGTGAAAGCCCCGTCTACTATCCGGTGAAAACCTGGCACAACAAAAAAATAAAAATTCCGGGCTATATCGTGCCGGTGGATTACAACTCGAAAGGCGCCATCACCAGCTTTTTCCTGGTTCCCTATTTTGGCGCTTGTATCCACGTGCCGCCGCCACCGCCCAACCAGATTATATACGTGCGATATCCTACCGGTTTTTCGATGCAGGCCCTGTATGAGCCATTTTGGATAACCGGCACGCTCAAAGTAGAAACCATGCAGAGTGAGCTTGCCGAGTCGCTTTACACGCTTCAGGGAACAGCGATTGATGCCTACACACGGCCTTGATTGATCACACGGTGCCTTTCTGGTTTGGAATGGCGTCGTGATGACTGCTAGCGGGATCAATACCAGCGGCAAAACGCCAGCCATCACGTCCGGCATTTTTTGCCTCGTACAAGGCATCATCTGCCGCACAAACCAGCTCTTCCGAGTTCACCATACCGATCCCGGGGATAGTTACAGCCACCCCTATGCTGATCGATACGTGCTCACGAGCAAGCCCCGGTGCCTGAGGAATTTCGGCGTGTCGAATTGCCTGAATCAGTTTTTCGGCATGCCTACAGGCCATCTCACGATCAGTAGCGGGAAACAGCAAAAGAAACTCCTCTCCGCCATAACGTACAGCCAAATCACCGGGGCGGCGCGCCTGCTTGCCGATAATGTCCGCGATTGCTCGCAGACAACCATCACCTTGAACGTGTCCCAATGTGTCGTTGTAGTGCTTGAAATGGTCAACATCCATCATAAGAACGGCCATTGACTGCCCACTTCTGGCGGCACGACGCCACTCTTGACTCATTGCATCATCGAAATGGCGACGATTAGCCAATTCCGTCAGGGCATCTTGGCGCGACAGTAGATCAACTTTATTGGCATACGTTTCTGCCCTGCTCCGTGCGTCATGCAGAAGTGCTTTTTGAATAAAAAGTTCACGATCACGGCGCTCAGCAAAATAAGCGATAAACATGCCAAGCAAACTGCCGCCAGTATAAGTGCGATGCAGTAGATCCCAGTTAACAGTACCGTTAATACTCCACACCAGCACCAACCCCAATGCACCGCCTATCCAGCCTGCGGCAGTTGCCTGAAAGAACGTCAGGCCAACGACCGTATAAATGATGACAATGGCGTAAATGATGGCGACTTGGGTTAATTGCCCAGCCGCCGAGTCCACCACTACACCTGTCACTGCCACGGAAAGAGCGACTGCGGCACAACTCCCTAGCCCGGCATACAATGAAAATTTGCTATCCAGCCGATGGATATGCGACAGAAGCCCTGCGCCAAAGATAATGAGACCAACCCAGCCATAAAGCGCAAACCACCGAGATACGTCATCTGCTGGGATAAAAATATAAATACCCGAGCTGAGCATCACATAAATCATAAAAATGAAAAATGAACTATGCCGAAAGGCAGCGACTGCACGCTGACAATGGTCTACTTGATAGCTAGCCTCAAACTTTTCTTCAAAAACAAGACGCCATGATGGCTGACTCGGCAGCTCATCGGCGCTCCATCCTTGTTTATTTTGCCCCATGGCACTCCACCATAACCGATTACGTCTTTGCGACGCTCATGAATGGGCAATATCTTACACACGCATTCACTTTAGATCATGGCTGTTTTAACTGCGCTCATACAGCTCGACATTCGTCAGTATGGCTTGCCACTTGTCACTTTTACATTCCAAACAGCAATGCCTCCCCCTCAATTGGGGGGGGGGACTACTGCAAGGCAACGTGAAGGCCATATTTGATCTTCACTCTCCATCTAGCGCTCAGGCAGATTCTACGGTACAGCACCCAGGGTGATGCGCTCCTCCTGCCACTACAGTAGCAATACCATTAGCAACAACGCTTGCCGGCGACGGCTGGAACGCTAGGGTTGGCTGCTCCCGAACAATCTGCGCTGCTCTTACCATGATAGCTAAGGCTTCACGGGTCTCCTGCCAACCGCGCGTCTTCAACCCACAATCAGGGTTCACCCAGAGACGCTCAACTGGAATCCTTGATGCTGCAGAACGCAACAGATGCACCATGGCATCTACCGTTGGCACTCGCGGTGAGTGAATGTCATATACACCGGGGCCAATGGCATTGGGGTAATCAAACTCTTCGAATGCACCCAACAATTCCATTGCCGAACGCGCTGTCTCGATAGTGATAACGTCCGCATCCATGGCTGCAATATGCTCGATACAGTCGTTGAACTCCGAGTAGCACATGTGCGTGTGGATCTGGGTAGCATCACTTACCCCACACGTCGATACACGGAATGCCCGTACGGCCCAGCGCCAGTAATCTACCTGATCACGCTTACGTAACGGCAGTCCTTCACGGAATGCTGGCTCATCCACCTGAACAATACGAATACCCGCACGCTCGAGATCACACACTTCATCGCGTACGGCCAGTGCCAATTGCAGCGCAACGGCTTCACGCGGCACATCGTCGCGGACGAAGGACCAACAGAGAATAGTGACAGGACCCGTCAGCATCCCCTTCATGTAGCGTTGCGTAAGTGACTGTCCATATTCAGCCCACTTTACTGTCATCGCATGGGGGCGACTAACATCACCAACAATTACAGGCGGCTTAACGCAACGGCTGCCATAACTCTGCACCCAACCATTCTGCGTAAACGCAAAACCGGCTAACTGTTCACCAAAATACTCCACCATGTCGTTACGTTCAGCCTCACCATGAACCAGTACGTCAATCCCCAGAGCCTCCTGCTCACGGACTGCATAATCAATTTCTGCCTTCATTGCCTGTTCATAATCTACCGCAGTGAGATTGCCGGCCTTGTAATCGGCACGCACTCGGCGAATCTCAGCTGTCTGCGGAAATGATCCAATTGTTGTGGTGGGCAATAATGGTAATTGCAGTGCGTCTGCCTGACACTTTGCACGCTCAGGATAAGGACTGGTGCGATCTGCATCATCGGCAGAAAGCTCATTTACGCGCTGTTGTACCCGCGGATTTTTCCATGCAGTGGCCTCCTTGCGAGCGGCTACAGCAAGGTCTGCTCCGCGCAGCGCAGCGATAACGTGCGCGTCATCTGGTTTCTGTAATGCACCTTTGAGTACGGCCACCTCGTCCAGTTTCTGCACTGCAAATGACAACCACGAACGTAACTCTGTAGTGAGACTCCGCTCCTTCGTCAGGTCTACCGGCACATGCTGCAGCGAGCAACTGCTGGATACCCAAAGCCTGTTTCCGAGCCGTGCTTGCGCTTCCTTAAGGATGTGCAGCTTTTCACGCAAATTAGCACGCCAGATATTACGACCATCAATAACACCGAGTGATAGCACCTTGTACTCAGGTAAGCGATCCACTACTTGCTGCCACTCCGTGCCAGAACGTGTCACATCGATATGCAGCCCTGCTACTGGAAGATGACAGGCCAGCCAGAGATTATCTGCCAACGGGCCAAAATAATTAGCGATCAGAATATTAATGTCACGGCGCTGCAAGCGGTTGTAGGCAAACTCAAATGCAGCCTGCCATGCCACAGGCAAGTCCAGCGACAGAATTGGTTCATCTACCTGCACCCACTCCACTCCAAGTTGTGCAAGACGCGTAAATACTTCGGCATAAACCGGGAGCAATTGTGGCAGTAAATCCAGTTTTGAAAATTCCGCCCCTGCACACTTTGACAGCCACAAATAGCTAAGTGGCCCAACCACGACGACCTTTACCTTGTGTCCCAGTGCTTGAGCTTCGCTGACTTCAGAAAATAAACGGTTGCTGCCAAGACGAAATGCCTGATCCGCTGTCAGCTCAGGAACAAGGTAGTGGTAGTTCGTGTCGAACCACTTTGTCATCTCTTGGGCTACGGTATCGGCACCGCTCGGGGCACGACCACGCGCCATGCGAAACTGCGTGTCTAGATCAACTTCACCCGCTACAGGGCCGAAGCGCTCCGGCACCACTCCCAACAAAGCCGATGTGGCGAGCACTTGGTCATAGAAGGCAAAATCACCCACAGTCACCAGATCCAGCCCAGCCTCTGCCTGTTGTGCCCAATGCCGAGACCTCAACTCTCGGCCGGCCGTCTCAAGCTCAATCTGAGTGCTGCGGCCAGCCCAGTAAGATTCCAAAGCCTTTTTCAGCTCTCGATCTGCACCAATGCGTGGAAAACCAACGATATGCGCCTTCATGATTTTGCTCCCTTACGTGAATGGCGCTCATTGTGCAGAACGCTTTACATGAATCAAAATCAATTATCTAATAACAGAATTGAAATTTACTCATGAGCACTTACCCCATGATCGATATTCGCCATCTGCGTACCTTGGCCGCCATCCGCGATACAGGCTCTCTGGCGGAGGCCGCCGAGCGTCTGCACCTCACCCAGTCTGCGTTGTCGCATCAGCTTAAGGGGCTTGAGGAAGGATTGGGTCTGAGCATGTTTGCCCGCAAGACCTACCCACCCCGCTTCACTCGTGCTGGTGAGCGCCTGCTGGAGCTGGCCGATCTGGCATTACCGGCCATTCGTGCCGCTGAACGTGATATTGGCAAACTTAAGACGGGGCGTGCCGGTCGACTGGTAATGGCCATCGAGTGCCACAGCTGCTTTGAATGGCTAATGCCTGCGCTTAACCGCTACCGTGAAGACTGGCCAGAAGTAGAGCTGGATTTTGTCAGCGGCTTTCATGGCGATGCTCAAGAGGCATTGACCCGACGCGAGCTGGATCTGGTGGTCACCTCAAACCCGGACTTACAGCGCAGTGATCTGAGTTTTGTGCCGCTGTTTGATTATGAAGCCCTGCTCGTCGTGGGCCTGTCACATCCACTGGCGAATGAGCATTTTGTGGCGCCCGAAGCGGTGGCCAGCGAAACGCTGATTACCTATCCTGTGGATGAAGATCGGCTCGATATCTTTACTCACTTTCTGCATCCCGCCGGAGTGCGCCCTGTTCGTCTCCGTACCAGTGAACTGACGCTGATGATGGTGCAACTGGTGGCCAGTGGTCGTGGCGTTTGCGCCCTGCCCTCATGGGCGGCTCAAGAATACGTGCAGCGAGGCTGGGTAAAAACATTAACGCTGGGCAAGCCAGGTATCTGGCGTACGCTGTATGCGGCCATTCGTGAAGAAGATGCCGAGCTGGCTTTTTTGCAAGATTTTCTGCTGACCGCACGCACTATCAGCGAAGCGACCCTATCGGGAATTCGACCTGTGAAGTCATGAGTGTAGTTTTTTCTCTGTATTCAAGAACGAGGCTAAGACACCCTTGAAGCTGCCTGATGACCTAATGCATGCCGACGTATTCCCGCACGCTGCCGACAATATCAAATGCATAGTAACGCACATTTCGTGGGTAATCCTAGCGGGTGATTATGCTTATAAGATCAAGAAGCCAGTGAACTTCGGCTTTCTTGATTTCAGTACCTTGGAAAAACGCTTTAGTGCCTGCGAGGACGAACTGCGCATTAATCGTCGCACTGCACCTGAAATTTATGAAGGATTAACACGCATTAGCAACACACCCGTGGCACTGGATGATGATTCTCAGCCGACCATGGAATATGCCATCCGTATGCACCGTTTTTCGCAGTCTGCGTTGCTACCCGCGGTCCTGGAAACACAACCCGATGCACTGGCGTTAATTAATTTATTGGCGAGGCACATTGCTGATTTTCATGCGACAGCAGATATCGCCGCGCATGACAGCCCGTATGGGACACCCGAAAGTGTACTCGCTCCGGTTCAGCAGAATTTCCGGCAATTACGCGAGAAAATTGACGATCCCATATTACTTAGTGACATTGCTGCTATCGAACGATGGACACAATCCACCTTTACACGTCTACAGCCTATCTTTGCAGAGCGTAAGGCCAACGACCATGTCCGCGAGTGTCATGGTGATATGCATCTCGGCAATATCATCGTGCTTGAAGGAAAACCGCTACTTTTCGATGCCCTTGAATTTAATGCCTCGCTGCGTTGGATAGACGTGATATCCGATATCGCATTTTTGGTGATGGATCTGCAGCTGTCAGGTCGCCCAGAGCTTGGCTGGCATGTACTAAACCAATGGTTGGAACACACGGGTGATTACGCATCCCTGCATCTCCTGCCGTGGTATCTCTGCTATCGCGCAATGGTTCGCGCCAAGGTGGCCGCACTGAGACTTTCGCAACTGGAAGGAAGTGCACGCCAATCCGTATTGGATCAGTGCCACGCCTATCTAGCACTTGCGCTGAGCTACACACAACCTCGTCAAACCGCACTCATCATGACGCACGGTATATCCGGGTCAGGGAAGACCACGCACTCACAATATCCGGTGGATCATTGCGGCCTGATTCGTATCCGTGCCGATGTCGAACGTAAACGGCTGTTTGGATTACACGCCACAGAATCCAGCAGGGATATTGCAGGCGGCATTTACACCAAGGATGCCAATCGGCTTACACAGCAACATCTTAAAAAATTAGCGCACGAGGTACTCAGTGCTGGCTACCCCGTACTGGTCGATGCCACCTTTATTCGGCAGGGATCTCGCGACGAAATGAAGACTGTTGCCCAGAAGCTTGGTGTCCCTTGGTACTTCATGGCCTTTGAAGCTAAGGCATCCACACTGCGAGATCGAGCGAACGTGCGATGTGCCCAAGCAAATGACGCATCGGAGGCAGATGCCACAGTTGTGGATAACCAACTGACCGGCCTGGAGCCACTGCAGGCTGACGAACTGGCCCGTACATTGACCATTCATACGGATAATCCACCGGACTGGGCCATGCTCCTGCCTACCTTTCGAGAGCTGACAGGCATCAAATGACAGTAAAAGCACCCTTGCTTGTGTGGCTTTTCGGCTTTCTGCATAGCTTTACCGGTTTTTCACAACTGGTTTAGCTCTGTTGCTTGCCGCATGATGACATCATCTACTGTCATCAATAGTTCAGGTGCGCCACATGAATGCAAAAACCCCGGATGCATTGCTGCAGGAAGCCAGCCTAAATGCAGGAGCGGACTGGAAGGATGCAAAGCGTTATCTCTGGCTGCTGAGCCCGGCCATTCCCCTGATTGGCCTTGGTGCTCTCACTGCGTATGCTGTGGCTCCCAAGAAACTGCGCGCCTTGGCTTGGACGGGCCCTGCACTCGTGCACGGCGTGATTCCAGCGCTTGACCGCCTGATCGGCGATGACACCACCAACCCACCCGAAGCGGCGATCAACCGCCTAGAGAATGACAAGTACTACGGGATGATTGTGAAGGCCTTTATCCCGGCTCAGTACGCCACTACCTTTCTCGGTGCTTGGCTAGCTGGCCGTCGCAATATCCCAATGTCGGACTATATTGGCCTCACACTTTCTGTGGGCGCCATCAACGGTATCGCCATCAACACCGGGCATGAGCTTTCACACAAGCACGGTCGTGCCGACCGTATTATGTCCATGCTGGCCTTGGCACCGACTGCTTATACACATTTTGCTGTTGAACATCCTTTCGGCCATCACAAGCGTGTCGCTACGCCAGAAGATCCCGCCTCCAGCCGTATGGGTGAGTCTTTCTGGAAATTCCTGCCACGCACCGTGATCGGCGGCTTCAAATCGTCCGTAAAAATTGAGAAAGAACGGCTGGCGCGCAAGGGTAAAAGTTTCTGGAGTATAGAAAACGAATTGCTGCAGGGCTGGGCTATTTCTGGTGCTGTGCTAGGCGCAGCCGCGGTAGTCGGCGGTCGCCGTTCCATTCCCTTCTTGGTCGGCCAAGCCGCTTACGGCGCCAGCATGCTTGAAGTGATCAACTATGTTGAACACTATGGTCTGATGCGCCAGAAAGACGCGAATGGAAGATACGAACGCACTCAGCCGGAGCACAGCTGGAACAGTAACCAGGTGGTTACCAATCTGGTGCTTTACCAGCTGCAGCGCCATAGCGATCACCACGCCAACCCAACGCGCAGCTTCCAAGCCTTGCGCCATTTTGAAGATGCACCGCAGCTACCCGGCGGCTACGCTTCCATGCTGCTCCCCGCTTATATTCCCAGCTGGTGGTACAAGATCATGGACGAGCGTGTGATCCGTCACTACAAGGGTGCACTCGACAAGATCAATATGGATCCGGACAACCGTGAGAGCCTGATGCAGCAATACGCACAGCTGGCAGCCGATATTGCTGCCACTACCGTCGACGCCATCACAGCCCCTGAACCAGAAAAGAAGTCTGCTTAAGCCAAGCATCATTTCAGCAAGTTTAAAAAGTAATGCCCAAAAAAATCCCCGCTAAAATCGGGGATTTTTTTGACACTCAAACGTATCAGGCGCGTTTTTTGAACTCACCAGTACGGGTATCAATTTCAATTTTTTCGCCAATTTCCACAAAGGCAGCAACCTGCACTTCCTGGCCATTTTTCAAACGGGCAGTCTTCATTACCTTGCCAGAAGTATCGCCCTTGGCAGCCGGCTCTGTGTACTCTACTTCACGCACAACGATGGTCGGCAACTCAACAGAGATAGCTTTACCTTCGTACAGAACGACATCACATTGTTCTTCCATGCCATCTTCAAGATAAATCAGTGTGTCGCCGAGATTATCTTTCTCGACTTCATACTGATTAAATTCATCATCCATAAAGATATACATTGGATCAGAAAAATAGGAGAAGGTAACCTTCTTCTGTTCCAGCAACACCTGATCAAATTTTTCGTCAGCCTTAAAGACAGATTCCTGCGCCTGAGCGGTCAGCAGGTTCTTCATCTTCATCTTGACGACAGCCGAGTTACGGCCAGACTTATTGTATTCGGCCTTGATAATGATCATTGGATTGCCGTTGACCATGATCACGTTGCCGGCGCGAAGTTCCTGTGCGGTTTTCATGCGTTGCCAGTTCCGATATAGGGATTCAGTGGGCGATATTCTACCTGACTGGCGTAAAAACGCATCACACTTGTTGCTAGGTCTGGTTGAATGGCCAGATGACGACTCCATGACCCTGCCGCCGCTGTCAGTGCCGGCATATTGGCCAGAAGATCACGCCATAGCTCATCGCTGGCGGCACCACGATTCCACGCTCGCATTACTTCAGACCAGACTGCCGGAACAGGTACTACACCGCCCATCTCCGCCAAGAATGCTTCTAGCTTGGCCCAATGGGCATCCTCATCCTGAGGATAGATATGCCAGAGCAGCGGTCGAGCCGCCCATTGTGCCCGCACAAAAGAGTCCTCGCCTCGCACAGCATTGATATCACACGCCCAGAGCAGACGGTCATAGTCGTCATGGCTAAGGAATGGCAGTACGGCTACCGTCAGCGCCCCTTGCACAACACGATCACCCGGTTGCAGGCCCTTCCGCCCGGCCCATCGCTCAACATCGGCAAGTGCCCGACCTTTCGGCACCACGACCAGCGACGTTTCATTGAGATCCGCCAGAGTATCCAACAAGCCAGAAATCGCGCTATTTTCATAGGCAAACAGAGAGAAACGACAGCCTGCTTGCAGTGCATCCGGAACCCCGATACGGGTCCAGAAGGCCTGTTGCAGACCTGTGTCAGACTGAAACTCTTCGCGAGTTGAGAGCAGCATCTGCTCGCGCAGCAAGCCCCCCGTCTGTGAGGTGAACCCTGGAAACCAGAAATGCTGGGATAAACCTGTCTGGGGATGTGGCGAAGTGAGGCCGTGACAACCCTCTACCCAATCTTCTGCGCTCAGATATTCCAGATTTAACCAGACCGGCACCTGTGGCAGAACGGTCATCGCCTGCAAAAAATTCAGCGGTAAAGGGCAGCCAAACCCTTCAATCACTAAATTCCCAGGCTCAGGATATTCAATCTCATCGCGCCAAAGACAAACACGAATGCCGCCGCGCATCTGCGTGGCAAGCGTCGCATCAATGCCTGCATCCATGCGCGCAAAAGTGGCCATGTCATCGACCCAGAGCGTCACACTGATGCCGTGCTCATGATGCAACTGACGCGCAAGACGCCAGCACACACCAAGGTCACCAAAGTTGTCGATGACCTTGCAGAAGATATCAGCTGAAATTGTCACAGGAGCATCACGACAAGACAGGGGCTAACAGCGAGACCAGTGCGCCGGCCAGAATAGCCAACAGCAAGGGAAGCAGCACTCGCCACAGCAAAACTGACCCGGCCAAAGTCGCTGCAATACCGCCTTTCACCACTGTATTTACGGCAGCGGCCAGGGTAATAGCATTGGCCGCCACTACTTCATCCAGTCCGTTTCGCGCCAGATTGGCTACCGACAAAGTAATGGCATCAACATCATTGATGCCGGAGACCGCGGCAAGCATATAAATACCGGCATCGCCTAACCATTGCTGTGCTGCTGCAACGGCCAACATGATCACGGCCAGTAATGCGCCAAACTGCAATGCCGTTCGCAACTGCAAAGGACTGACTGATGTCTCTGGCAACACCTCACCTACAGCTTCGACCTGGCGAAACCAGTGCCACGCTGCAAATGCATAAGTAATAGCGGCCATGGTAAGCAAGACATACAGCAGATGGGGCAGCAATGCGGCATGTACCGCACTCACTTCTACCAGCACACGCAGGAACATAGTGCCACAGGCCACCAGAATACCTGCTGCCAGCAGGTTGGCGAGTTGTGGCTGCCGACGTGCCAGCTTGGAAAACGTCATGGTCAGTGCGGTGGATGACACCAGTCCGGCAAGCAGGCCTGTCAGCATCAGCCCACGCCGAGATCCGGCAATACGCACGGCGAAATATCCCGCAAAAGACATCGAGGCGATCAGTACCACCATCCACCAAATACGATGAGGATTAAGGGCTTCCCATGGGCCAAACCCCCTGTCCGGCAAAATAGGCAAGGCCACTACAGTGATCAGCAGCAAACCGAGCGCTGCTTCTACTTCCTTTGGGGTTAGCGCATTGATACCGGCACGAAAAAAACCGCGCAAATTGAGCACACCGGCAGTGATAACCGCACCCGCCGCGGCTGCACCCGCCATGTCTGGGATCGTTGCCAGGCCGCCCAACAGAAACGTCACCACGGCGGCAATCAGAGGGGTGATATCAAGATCTTGATCACGCTGTGTTTCCAGAAAGTGCGCACCGACCAGAAGTGCTGCCAGCACCAGCAGCGCCACCGCAAACACCAGCCCACCGAGAACTGAGGAGAGCTCAGCGCAAACGCCCCCCATCAAGCCAATAAGGACGAATGCACGGACTCCCAACATATGAGAGCTGGCCGGGATTTCGCGAATGGCAAAGCCACGCTCTAGGCCAATGATCAGGCCAACGGCAAGCGCCAAGGCTAGAGATACAAATACCTCCATTCATCTCTCCGGCAGGCTGATCAGGCCTTCTTTTTCATTGCATCACTGCCCAGCGATACAGGCTGATCATCTTCATTGTCGCACTTGGCAGGATTGCCCCCACACACAGGACAATCCCCGTCACGCAAGCCTAGCTTGTTAAGACCACCGCACGAACCTTTGAGAGGGTCACGCCCGGAGATCACACCAACAGCCATCAGCACGATAAACAGAAATATCGCCACTACAGAAATTATGAATGTCGTCAGCATCGTATTGCCTCACTTCTTTTTAGGCAGCCAAGCCTTCATTGCTTGAGTGTACTGCACACGGAGGCCCGCCTCTGTATGCTCGATAAACCAAGCCGGAATATTTTCCTGCTCTGCCAGCGCTAATCCGCGCTGCGGGCCCAGTACATTAAGTGCGGTGGCGAGCGCATCGGCACGGATGATATTTCCATCCACCGCAATCACGCTAACCGACACCCCATGATGTGTAATTGGAGCTCCGGTTGACGGGTCAATGGTATGCGAATAACGCTTGCCAGCAATCTCATGATAGTTGCGATAAGAGCCTGATGTCGAAATAGCCTGATTCGTCAACGCCAGTAATTGTTGCGCCTGACCACTACCATCCGGCCGCTCAATAGCAATCACCCAGCCCGAACCATCTGGCTTGTGGCCCGCGACACGGGTGCAGCCCGCCACACTAACCATAAAATCCTTAACACCGCTTGCCTGCAGATGAGCCACCAGCGCATCCACTGCAACACCCTCACCTACTGACGACAAATCAATCTGGATATCTGCCTTGCGCATCAGAGCACTCTGGCCGGCATCAATGCCGATATGCTGCCAGCCAACCATTGCACGAGTTGCAGCAATCTGTGCTGCATCAGGCACCCGATCAGGAACGGCCTTTGGCCCAAACCCCCACAGATTAACCAATGGCCCTACCGTTATGTCGTAAGCCCCCCCTGACAGCTCACTCACCGTCACCGCCGTTTGTACGGCACGCAGCAACATGGGGGACACCTTCACCCATTGCCCCACCGGTGCTGCATTAAGGCGCATTAACTCCGTGTCAGGCTGATATGTGGAGAGCACAGTATTGGCATCATCCAATACTGTTTGTAAGTCCTTCTGCAACATCTCTGCTGACACACCTGTCGGCAAGGTTGACACCTTGACCGTCCAAGGCATGCTGTAAAATGCAACGCCCTCTACTGCGACTGGAGAAATTGGCGGCTTTTCAGAAACGGAACAGCCTGCAATAAGCAGGCTGATTAGTGTCATATGTATAAAACGAATCATCATTCACCTTACTCAGACAGCAGTGCAATGTTCATTGTGCACTGCTGTCTATTGGGGTTTCTGCAGCACTTAGCCACCAAAGTCATCAAGCATAATGTTAGAACGATCCACACCAAGATCTTCCAGCATTCTGATAACAGCCGCATTCATCATGGGAGGACCGCACATATAAAATTCGCAGTCTTCCGGCGCTGGGTGATCCTTGAGATAGTTCTCATAGAGCACGTTGTGAATGAAGCCGCTATAACCTTTCCAGTTATCTTCAGGCTGTGGCTCAGAGAGCGCCAAATGCCATTCAAAGTTTGGATTTTCCTTCGCCAGCTTTTCGTATTCCTCTGTGTAGAAGGCTTCACGCAACGAGCGAGCGCCATACCAGAAGCTGATCTTGCGCGTAGAGTGAAGGCGATTGAGCTGATCGAAGAGATGCGAGCGCATAGGCGCCATGCCCGCACCACCACCGATAAAGACCATTTCGGCTTTGGTTTCCTTGGCAAAAAAGTCACCGAAAGGACCAAATACCTTAACCTTGTCGCCCTTCTTCAGCGAGAAAACCCATGAAGACATACGTCCGGGCGGAATTTCCTGCAACTGCTTCAGAGGCGGCGTTGCAATACGGATATTGAATTTGAGCAGGCCTTTTTCATCCGGATAGTTCGCCATGGAATAGGCACGAATGGTTTCATCTTCAAACTTGGCTTTCACATCAAATAGTTTGAAACGCTCCCAGTCGCCTCGATATTCAGCAGGAATATCAAAGTCCTTGTAGTCAACTTCGAAGGCAGGAGCTTCCAGCTGCACATACCCGCCAGCGCGGAAGTTAACATCCTCACCCTCTGGCAGCTTGAGTACCAGCTCCTTGATGAAGGTAGCAACGTTGTTGTTGGAAACAACCTCGCACTCCCACTGCTTTACGCCGAAGAACTCTTCAGGTAACTCGATATCCATGTCCTGCTTAACAGCGAGCTGGCAACCTAAACGCCAGCCATCTTTAATCTCGCGCTTAGTAAAGTGCGGCTCTTCTGTTGGTAGAATATCGCCACCACCGGAGTGCACCTGCACACGGCACTGGCCACAGGTACCACCGCCACCACAGGCTGACGAAAGGAAAATTTTCTTGTCAGATAGTGCGCCCAGCAACTTGCCACCGGAGGCCACTTCAATGCGCTTTTCCGGATCATGGTTAATATCAATCGTGACATTGCCCTCGGCAACCAGCCGGGAGCGTGCTGCCAGAATGAAGGCCACCAGTACCAATACGATACCGGTGAACATCACCATGGACAGAATGATTACTGCTTGTTCAGACATCGCGGAAACTCCTTACAACTGCACGCCGGAGAAGGACATAAAGCCCAGCGCCATAAGGCCAGCGGAAATGAAAGTAATGCCCAAGCCTTGCAAGCCAGCGGGCACATCACTGTATTTCAGCTTTTCACGAACTGCGGCAAGTAACACGATGGCCAGCGCCCAGGAAAAACCGGAGCCTACGCCATACACCACACTTTCCGGAAAGTTGTAGTCGCGTTCCTGCATAAACAAAGCACCACCAAGAATGGCGCAATTTACGGTGATCAGCGGCAGGTAAATACCGAGAGCGTTGTAAAGTGCTGGCATGTACTTATCGCACGCCATTTCAATCACTTGCACTAGTGCAGCGATAGTACAAATGTAACTCAGCAGCGCCAGGAAGCTCAGGTCTACTGTGTCGGCGCCGTCCATGCCTGTCCAGGAAAGTGCACCTTCTTTCAGCAGAAACTGCCAGAGAAGGTTATTGGCGGGTACCGTAATGGCTTGTACAAATACCACGGCGATACCAAGCGAGATTGCTGTCTGTGTCTTTTTGGAAATGGCCAGAAAGGTGCACATGCCCAGAAAAAAGGACAATGCCATGTTCTCAATGAACACAGACTTAACGAACAAACTGAGGTAATGCTCCATTTATCTGTCTCCGCGATCAGTGAGAGGCTTGAGCCTTTGAGTTGGGAGCAATTTTGAACTCCGTGCTTTCCTGCTGTTCCGTTTTCCAGGAACGCAGAACCCAAATCACCAAACCAATGATGAAGAATGCGGACGGTGGTAGCAGCAGCAGGCCGTTAGGCACATACCAGCCACCATTATTCACCGTTTGCAGCAACGACACACCAAACCAAGAGCCAGAGCCCAGCAACTCACGAATCATCGCCACTACAATCAACAATGCCGAGTAGCCCAGACCATTCCCCAAGCCATCAAGGAAGCTGATGCCCGGTTTGTTCTTCATGGCAAATGCCTCCAGACGTCCCATCACGATACAGTTAGTGATGATGAGGCCCACAAACACCGACATCTGCTTGGCAATTGCCGGAGCAAAGGCCTGCAGCATCTGATCAACGATGATCACAAGGGTCGCCACCACCACCATCTGCACAATAATGCGAATAGAGTTGGGAATGACATTACGGATCATGCTGATAAAAAGATTACCGAACGCTGTCACGGCCGTAAGGCCAATGGACATCGCCAGTGCTGTATTTAAATTACTGGTCACCGCCAGTGCCGAGCAAATGCCCAACACCTGAAAGATCACCGGATTGGTATTAAGGATAGGTCCGAGTAGGACTTCCTTCACACTGTTTTCCTGAGTCGACATGATCAGATGCCCCCCTCACGAACTTTGCCAAGGAATTTCTGGAAGCCGAGTTCGCCGGTCCAGAACTGAACGAGATGGGTCACACCATTACTGGTCAGCGTGGCACCCGACAAACCGTCTACCTGATGGGTAGCTTCCGGACGAGACAGATCAACACTGCCCTTGACCAGATGAATTGCCGACTTTTGCCCCGCATCGTAAATCGTCTTGCCAGGCCACAATGCTTTCCACTTTGGGTTATCAACTTCACCGCCCAAGCCCGGGGTTTCACCCTGCTCGGTAAAGGTGATGCCGCCAATAGTGTTGCCATCATTGTTAACCACCAGATAGCCATACATGGTCGACCAGAGGCCATAGCCTGAAATCGGCAGAATGAGCTTCTCGAGCTTGCCATCTGCATTTCGTACTACATAAATATCGGCCTCATTGGCACGACGTTTGATGTTGGCTATATCCTGCTCACCGGTCAGCTTTATGCTGCGCGCCGGGTCGCGGGCCGCCTTGCGTTGATCAAAACGATCATCCAGCTCCACCTTGCGGAACTCGCCGCTATCGATGGTGACGAGGTAACGTTCCAGACCTGCAAACAGCTTATTCACTTCTTCCTTGTTGCCCTTCCCTTCTTCAAGAATACTGGCAGCCGACAGAATCTTGCGCTGTTTTTCCAGCTCCCTGTTCTCAGCCTGAATCGGCTTGAGCAGCGTAACTGCAGCGGCCAGTGCAATTGAGCACACCACCGACAGCACCGTCGCAACAACGACTGTCTTTACTGTGGATTCATTAGACATTGCGCAATGCCCTCCGCTTGATGTTTGCCTGCATCACAAAATAGTCGATGAGCGGGGCGCAGAGATTACCGAAAAGGATGGCCAGCATCATGCCTTCCGGATAAGCCGGATTGACGACGCGAATCATCACCACCATCACACCGATCAGCATGCCAAAGATCCAGCGACCGGCATTGGTCATGGCTGCAGACACTGGGTCCGTTGTCATAAAGACCATACCGAAGGCAAAACCACCCAGCACCAAATGCCAGTACCAAGGCACTGCAAACATCGGGTTAGTGTCAGAGCCGATCGCATTGAACAGCGACGACATGGCCACCATGCCCAGCATAGTTCCTGCCATGATGCGCCATGAGGCGATACGGGTAATCAGCAGACCTGCGGCACCAATGAGAATGGCGAGGGTCGAAACTTCACCTACCGAACCAGGAATAACACCCACAAAGGCATCCCACCAGGTAATCGGGACAAGGCCATTGACGGTGACATGCAGCATATTCGCCAAACCCTCAAGCTTGGCTTGACCCAGTGCAGTAGCACCCGAGAAACCATCGATGCCCTTCCAGACCTGACGATCAATCGCTGTCCATACCACGTCACCTGATAACTGAGCCGGATAAGCGAAGAACAGAAATGCACGACCCGCCAGCGCCGGGTTCACAAAGTTTTTACCCGTACCGCCAAACACTTCCTTCGCAATCACCACGCCAAAGGAAATACCAAG
>ERZ724527.491-NODE-491-length-19804-cov-4.447820_pt1 | contig 19804 bp, 11 predicted proteins | sample MGYA00376060_ERZ724527 | MGnify/ENA primary metagenome ERZ724527 (study PRJEB28724, sample SAMN07190886) | activated sludge metagenome | isolation source: activated sludge of sewage treatment plant in Hong Hong | place: USA: Christiansburg, Virginia | collected...
ACTGCCGCATGGCGACCAGCCAGTTCGCGGGCAGCTGCGCCAGTTGAATCGGGTCGGGCGCCGCCAGCGTCGGCGTGTCGATCGCAGGTGGCGCATCGTGATCGTAGAGGTAGCGCACGGCGAGGTAATCGGCCATCTTCGCGAAGATCATGCCCTCACGGAACGGCTTGGACAGGAAGTCGTCGCAGCCGCTGGCGAGGATCTCGGCGCGCTGGTGTTCGAGTGCGCTCGCCGACAGCGCCAGGATCGCGACGCGATCGCGGCCGAGGCGGCGTTCCTCGTCACGGATCCGGCGCGCGACCTCGGTGCCATCCATGCCGGGCATGCGCTTGTCGAGCCAGATCAGGTCGGGCCGCCAGTCACGCCACATCGTCAACGCTTCCTCGCCGCTGGCCGCCTGGCGCACCTCATAGCCGACCGCTTCAATCAGACCGCAGAGCAGGGTGCGATTGTCGTCGATGTCGTCGACGACGAGGATGCGGCGTATCGGCTGGCCGGGTTCGAGCGCACGGACCCGCCGGCGGTCGCCGCGCTCGCTGGATACGATGCCGTCGCTGCTTTCCGCGAGCGCCAGGCTGAGCGTGAACGTGGCGCCATGCCCGGGTTCGCTGCGCACGACGATGTCGCCGCCCATCAGTCGCGCCATGTCGCGCGACAACGCCAGGCCGAGCCCGGTGCCCTCCTTCGCGGCGCGGCCGGTCTCGGTTTGCACGAAGGGTTCGAACAGCTGACCGAGTTCGTGCGCGGCGATGCCCGGGCCGGTGTCCGCGATCTCGAATTCGGCACGGCCATCCTGCCAGCGCACGCGCAGGGTGACGCCGCCGCGGCTGGTGAACTTCACCGCGTTGCCAAGCAGGTTCAGCAGGATCTGGCTGAGCTTGCGCGCGTCGCCGCTCACCGCCTTCGGCAAGTCCGCAACCTCGATGTGCAGCCACAGGTCTCGCGCTTCGGCGCGCACGCGCATCAGCTCGCAGACATTGTCGATCAACGCGCGCAAGTCGAAGCTGGCGACCTCCAGTACCAGCACGCCGGCCTCGATGCGCGACAGCGACAGCACGTCGTTGATCAGTCCAAGCAGGTGTTCGCCGCTGCGCAGGATGGTCGCGAGATGGCGGTGGTCATCCGATGAGCGACTCGGTTGACGATCCATCAGTTGTGCGAAGCCCAGCACCGCGTTCAACGGCGTGCGCAGCTCGTGGCTCATGTTGGCGAGGAACACGGTCTTGGCGCGATTCGCTTCCTCGGCGCGCGACCGCGCGACCTCGGCGGCTTGGCGCGCGGCCTCCAGTTGCGCGTTCTTGTCGCGCAGTTCGTGCGTGCGTTGCGCGACCACGTGCTCCAGCGCCTGGTTCTCGGCGCGGACCCGGGCCAGTCGCCAGCGCAGCAAGGCCTGCACCAGCAGGAATGCCGCGACCAGGTAACCGAGGTAGGCCCACGGCGAGCGGTACCAGGGCGGCAGGACGCGAAATGCGAACGTCTCCGTCGTGCCGATCGTGCCTTCCCGATTCCGCGCCCGCACCTGCAGGCCATAGCGGCCTTCGTGCAGGTTGGTGTATTCGCGGAAATCCTCGCGGCTCCAGGGCGACCAGTCGCGGTCGTTGCCGTCGAGGCGGGTCTGGTAGACCAGCCCATCGCCGCTGTCGAAATGCGGCGCCGAGAACTCGAAGCGCAGGGTGTGCGCGGCGAATGGCAGATCGATTGGCGCGAACGTTCCGCTGCCGTCGTACAGCGGTGCGCCATCGTTCCCGGTCGAGACTCGACGCAGCAAGGTGCGAAACCCGGGCGCCGCGGTGGAACCGATGCGGGCATCGAGTCGGAACAGGCCATCCGAGCCGCCGGCCCAGACGATGCCATCGTCTTCCGCGAACACCTTTTCGATCCAGCCACCGGCCGTCGCGGACAAGGATTGCGGCGCCCACGCCCATCCGGTGCCGGTCGAGCGGGCGAGGCCAGCTTCTTTCAGACCACTGGTTTCATCCACCGTGGCCAGCCACAGCGCCTGCGACTTGCGGCCACCCACGCCATAGACCACCCAACGCTGCGTCTCGCCGAACAGCCCGGCGAAGCGCGGGTCCGGCTCGAAGCGGCGTGCGTGCGCGTCGAAGCGCATCAGACCGTGATGCGTGGAGACCAGCAGCGTGTCATCGACGTCTTGCACGTAGTTGTCGTGCAGCTGCGGCAGCCCGTCCGCTTCACCGTATCGTGCCTGTTCCGCAACGTGCACCTGGCCGCCGGCATCGGTCTCGAATCGCAGCCGGGCCACGCCGTGATTCCAGGTGCCGACCCAGAGCCGGCCGTCGGGTTCTTCCAGCATCGAGTTCACGGTGAGGTCGATGTCCGCCACGCGGCCCGCGTCGATCCATTGCCCGCCCTCGTGGCGCAGGATGGCGATGCCATCCCAGAGCCCGACATAGACACGGCCGGGCACGACCCTCGAGGCGAGCAGGGCGGTGGTGGTGCCGGTGACGCCACGCTGCAGCTGGGTGACGAGGTCGTCGCGGACCAGGAAAGTGCCGTCGTTGTTGCCGACCAGCAGGTCGTCACCGACCGAGAGAAATGCAAACGTCTGGCCACGCAGGCCGGCGATCGCGGCGAAGCGGGCATCCGTGCCGGCCTGAAGCCGGAACACGCCCTGTGCGGTGCCGGCATGCAGCACGTCGCGATGCCGATGCAGCGACAGCACGGCGCCATTGAGGCCGCTGCGCTCGTCGAAGCGGCTCAGCGGCAAGTCGGTTTCAACACGGCTCAGACCACGGTCGAGCGCGAGCCACAATCCGCCCTGGCGGTCGACGAACATGGCGAGGACGGTGTTGTCCTGCAGTCCGCGCGACTTGTCGAGGCGTCCACGCAGGCGCGCATCGGCCTCGAGGAAATAGACGCCGCCCTGGAATGTGCCGAACGCGTAGCCGCCATCCGGCAACTGCACGCCGCTGTACAGCAGGTCGCGGCGCAGTGCCGCATTCACTTCGCTGGACAGCGCTTGCAAGGGACCGCCGTCGGACACGTACAGGCCGCTGTCGCGGCTGCCAACCAGCAGGCCGTCACCGCTTCCCCAGGGCAGGACGAAGTCGACGCTGTGCTCACCGAGCACGTCGCTGCCGGGCATGCGTTGCAGCTCGTCGCCGACCAGTTCCATCAGGCCGCGGTCGCGTTCGCGAATGAACAGCCGGTCGCGGGTCATGAAGGCACGATGGAAGGCGGTACCCGGTGTCCAGCTGCGCACCTCATCGCCGCGCAGCCGGATCAATCGTGCATAGCTGGCAAAATAGATGTCGTCGCCGTGCACGAACACGTGGTGCACGTCGTCGAAATCGCGATCGGACGGCGCCAGTCGATCGAGCAAGGACACGTAGTGCATGCGGCCCCGTGCATCGGCTTCGAGCCGACCGATCTCGCCCATCGCGCCGACATAGATGCGACCGTCCGGCGCCACCGCGAGCGCGCGCACGACCGTACGCTTCTCGGTGCGGATCAGGCGCCAGCGTTCGCCATCGAACTCGAGCACACCGTCGTTGTTGCCGACGTAGATCACGCCGCGATGATCCTGCACGACGGTCCAGTTCTGGGCATGGGCAGCGTAATCGCGCGGCGAATAATTGCGCAGGAAGGGCAGTCCCGCCTCGACGCGCGCCGAGTTCGGCGCGGCCACGGCCCAGCAAGTCGTTGCGATCAGCGCCAACGCCAGCAGCAGGCGAACCGTCCAGCGACCACCCATGCGTGCTCCATTCAGCGTGAAGGCCGATCATAGCCCGCCATCCGGGCCGGTCGCGATGCTGCTGCGTGTTAGGCTCGGAAGCTGAATCCGTACCCCGGGAACGAGTCGATGCAAGCGAGTGCCGAGCCCATCGGTAGCCTCCGGGCGGACATCCTGGTGGTCGACGACAATCCCGCGAACATCGAATTGCTGGTGGCCATACTCGGCGGCCACGGCTATCGCTGCCGTGTCGCGAACAGCGGTGCCCGCGCCCTGGCGGCGGCGCGCGCCGACGTGCCCGATCTGGTCATGCTGGACATCGCGATGCCGGGCATCGACGGTTACGAGGTCTGTCGACAACTCAAGGCGGATGCGGCGACCCGCGCCGTGCCGGTGATCTTCCTGTCGGCCTTGAACGGCGTGATCGACAAGGTGCAGGCATTCGCCGCCGGCGGTGCCGACTACATCGGCAAGCCGTTCCAGCTGGAGGAAGTGATCGCGCGGGTCGAGAGTCAGGTCCGGGTGTCGCGCATGCAGCGCGAGGTCGAGGAACGCAATGCGGAGCTCGGCCGCGTCAACGCCGAGTTGCTTGAGGCCACACAGCGCCTCGAAGCCGGCAATGCCCGACTGCGCAAGCTCTCGGAAAGCGACGGCCTCACCGGTGTCGCCAACCGACGCCTGTTCGATGGCAGCCTGATCGAGGCCTGGACCGCGTCGGTGCGGTCGCGCCGCGAAATCGCGTTGATCCTGATCGACATCGATCATTTCAAGGAATACAACGATGCCAGTGGCCACCTCGCCGGCGACGATTGCCTGAAGCGCGTCGCGCAGGCGCTGGAGTCCGAAGCGAGCGCAGTCGGGGCACTGGTGGCGCGGTACGGCGGCGAAGAGTTCTCCGTGCTCCTGCCGGACCCGGCAGCGACCGACGCGCGCGCACTCGCCGAGGCATTGCGCGCACGCGTCGAATTCGAAGCGCTGCCGCATCCGCGCTCGGATGTGGCGCGAGTGGTGACCGTGAGTGTCGGCGTGGCGGTGATGGCACCGACAGCGGCGCACGAGCCCGCACTCCTGATCGATGCCGCGGACCAGGCCCTGTATCGCGCCAAGGCCGCAGGCCGCAATCGCACCAGCATTTGAACCCGAGCCAGCCGGAGCCGCCATGAGCAAACTGATCCTGATCGACGGCTCGGCCTATCTGTTCCGTGCGTTTCACGCGCTGCCGCCGCTGTCGAACGCCCAGGGCGAACCAACCGGTGCATTGTTCGGGGTCGTGAACATGCTGCGTCAGCACCTGACGCAGAAGCCGGACTATCTCGCCTTCGTGATGGATGCCGGCGGCAAGAATTTCCGCCATGCCCGCTACCCGGACTACAAGGCCAACCGTCCGCCGATGCCACCGGATCTGCGGGCGCAGATCGAGCCGCTGATGCAGATCGTGCAGGCACTCGGCGTGCCGTTGCTGCGCGTGCCCGGGGTCGAGGCCGATGATGTGATCGGTACGCTCTCGAAGCAGGCCGAAGCCGCCGGTATCGAGGTGCTGGTCTCGACCGGCGACAAGGACCTGGCCCAACTCGTGACCGACAAGGTCACGCTGGTGAACACGATGACCAATTCGCGCCTCGATCCGGCCGGCGTGGTCGCGAAATTCGGCGTGCGCGCCGACCAGATCGTCGACTTCCTGGCCTTGATGGGCGACAAGGTCGACAACATCCCCGGCGTCGACAAATGCGGCGAGAAGACGGCGGCGAAATGGCTGGCCGAATACGGTTCGCTGGCCGGCGTGATCGCGCATGCGAACGATGTCGGCGGCAAGATCGGCGAGAACCTGCGCGCCGCAGTCGAGCGGCTGCCGTTGTCACAGGAACTGGCAACCGTGAAGCTCGACGTGGCGCTCGATCGCGCGCCGCAGGATCTGGTCCGGTCTGCGCCCGATCTCGACGCCTTGCGGGATCTGTATCTGCGCTACGGCTTTCGTGCCGCGCTGCAGGACCTCGAAGCGAATGGCGCAGCGGCGGTGGATCGTGCACCCGCGGCGCGAGCGGCGAAGCCGGCGGCGGTCGTGGTGCCGGTCGCGACCGTCGACGAGCTGCCCGATCCCGCCCTGGCCGTGAAAGGTCGGTACGTCTGCATCCAGAATCAGGCCACCTTCGAGGCATGGTTGGCACGCTTGCGTGCGGCCGGCCGGTTCGCGTTCGATACCGAGACCAGCAGCCTCGATGCGCACCAGGCCGAGATCGTCGGGTTGTCGTTCGCGGTCGAGAGTGGCGAGGCGGCCTATGTGCCGCTGGCGCATCGTTACCCCGGCGTGCCGGAACAACTCGATCGCGCGGCTGCGCTGGCTGCGGTCCAACCACTGCTGGAAGATGAGGCGATCACGAAGATCGGCCAGCACGGCAAGTACGACATGCACGTGCTCGCCAACCATGGCATCGCGATGCGCGGCTATCGCCACGACACGATGCTGGCGTCCTACGTCTGGAACTCGACGGCGACCCGCCATGACATGGACTCGCTGGCGCAGAAATACCTCGGCTACGCGACGATCAAGTTCGAGGACGTGGCCGGCAAGGGTGCGAAGCAGATCGGGTTCGCCGACGTCGATCTCGAACGCGCCACCGAATATGCCGCCGAAGACGCCGACGTGACGCTGCGCCTGCACGAGGTACTGCAGGCCCGGCTCGCGACCGTGCCGGCGCTGCAGCACGTGTACGAAGACATCGAGATGCCGCTGGTGCCGGTGCTCCAGCGGATGGAGGCCCGCGGCATCCTGATCGACGCGCAGCGCCTGCGCGAACAGACCCAGCAGCTGCGTCGGCGGATGCACGAGATCACCACGCGTGCGCATGACCTGGTCGGGCATGCCTTCAGTCTCGATTCGCCCAAGCAATTGCAGGCGGTGCTGTACGAGGAGCTGAAATTGCCGGTGCTGGCGAAGACGCCGACCGGGCAGCCGTCGACCAACGAGGACGCGATCACCGATCTGGCCGAGCAACACGAGCTGCCGCGGATGATCCTCGACTATCGCGGCGCCGCGAAGCTCGCCAACACCTATACCGAGAAGTTGCCCGGGCAGATCAATCCGCGCACTGGTCGTGTGCATACGTCATTCCATCAGGCGATCGCGCAGACCGGACGCCTGTCATCGACCGATCCGAACCTGCAGAACATCCCGATCCGCACCGAGGATGGCCGCCGCATCCGCACCGCCTTCATCGCGGCGCCGGGCTATGTGCTGCTGGCCGCCGACTATTCGCAGATCGAGCTGCGCATCATGGCGCACCTGTCCGAGGACGAAGGCCTGTTGCGTGCGTTCCGCGACGGCGTCGACGTGCATCGTGCGACGGCGGCGGAAGTGTTCGGCGTCGACGCGGACCAGGTGAGCGGCGACCAGCGCCGCGCCGCGAAGGCCATCAACTTCGGTCTGATGTACGGCATGTCCGCGTTCGGTCTGGCCAAGCAGATCGGCGTCGGTCGTGGCGAAGCGCAGGACTACGTGAACCGCTACTTCAACCGTTACCCCGGCGTGCGCGCCTTCATGGACCGCATCCGCGAACAGGCGAAGCGCGACGGCTACGTCGAGACCGTGTTCGGGCGGCGGCTGCATCTCAACGAGATCCATTCGCGCAATGCCGCGCAGCGCGCCGGCGCCGAGCGTGCCGCGATCAATGCGCCGATGCAGGGCACGGCGGCCGACGTGATCAAGCGCGCGATGCTGTCGGTCGATGCCTGGCTCGGTGACCGCGACGACGCGCGCATGCTGCTGCAGGTGCACGATGAACTCGTCTTCGAGGTGCGCCCGGCCATGGTCGAGGAACTCACCGCGGGTCTGCGCGAGCGCATGATGGGGGCCGCCGACTTGCGCGTGCCGCTCGAAGTCGGCATCGGTGCCGGCGCGAACTGGGACGAAGCGCATTGATGTGGGGACGAAGCGGGTGAAACCGGATCGATTTCGCGCCGTCTACACAGCGCTGAATCGATTCTGAATTCGGGACCTTCAGCAGGCGAACTTTTCGGCGCGTGCCGGGATCATAGTTTCCGGATCGCGAATCCCCCATCCGATCCGTTCACTTCTCCCCAGAGTGAACAGAGCAGGCCCTTACTTCCCCAGTTCGGCCTGCGACCCCAGCCCCGGGTGTGCCCCCAAGCGCCCGGGGCTTTCTTTTGCCTGCAGTGCGGAGCGCCGATCAGGCAGAATGCGCGCTGTTCTTTGTGCGATGGACTTTCGTGGCGGCATTCCAATATCAGGCACTGGATGCGGCGGGGCGCGAGCAGCGTGGCGTGGTCGATGCCGACACCGCGCGCGCCGCGCGCCAGCAGCTGCGTGATCGCGGATTGCATCCGGTGGCGGTCGAGGCCGCAGTCGAAGCCGCGGCGAGCGGCGGGGTCGCGCGGCGCGGACTGGGTACGGCGCGGCTGGCGGTGTTCACGCAGCAACTCGCGACTTTGCTCGGTGCCGGTCTGCCGATCGACGAGGCGATGGGTGCGCTCGCCGATGAAACCGATGACTTGAAACTGCGCCATCTCGTCGCCGCCTTGCGCGGCCGCGTGCGCGAAGGTCGTTCACTGGCGGCGGCGCTGGCCGAATTCCCGGAGTCGTTCGACGAGTTGTATGTCGCCACCGTGACCGCCGGCGAGAGCAGTGGCCATCTCGATGGTGCCCTGCATCGCCTGGCCGAATACGCCGATCAGCGCGACAGCCTGCAGCGTGAAGTCTGGACGGCACTGGCCTATCCGCTGTTGCTGCTGATCGTCGCGGCGGCGGTGGTGACGGGCCTGATGACCTCGGTGGTACCGAAGGTCATCGACGTTTTCGAAAACCTCGGGCGCGACCTGCCCTGGTTGACCGTGGCGATGGTGTCGCTGTCGCGCTTCCTGTCGGCCTGGGGACTCTGGCTCGGTCTCGCGTTCGCGCTGTTTGTCGTGTTCGCGCTCGGCGCGCTGCAACGCCATGCGGTCCGGGCGCGCATGGATGCGCTGATGTTGCGTGTGCCGGGTCTCGGTCGTCTGCTGCGCGCGATGGACACAGCGCGGGCGACGCGCACCTTGGCGGTGCTGGTCGGTGCCGGCGTGCCGGTGCTGGATGCGATCAAGCTCTCGGTCGGCACCGTGCGGCGCGAACCGATGCGGGTGGCGCTGCGTCAGGCCGCCGTGCGCGTGCGCGAAGGTGCGACGCTGGCGCGTGCGCTCGGCGAGCACAAGGCGATGCCGCCGGTGGCGCTGCGCCTGATCGGCAGTGGCGAGAAAAGCGGCCAGCTCGCGACCATGCTCGAAGCGGCGGCGACCCAGCAGTCGCGCGAAGTGCGCACGCATCTGGCGGTCATCGCGGCCATTCTCGGTCCGGTGGTGATCCTGCTGGTCGGCGCCGTGGTGCTGGCGATCGTGCTGGCGATCCTGCTGCCGATCTTCGAGCTGAACTCGCTGGTGGGTCGCGCATGATCCGGTTCGACAACGTCAGCAAGCGCTACGCGAATGGCGGCGGCGCGCTCAGCGACATCGCCTTCGAGATCGGCACCGGCGAGATGGTCTTCGTCACCGGACACTCCGGCGCCGGCAAGAGCACGCTGATCAAGCTGCTCGCCCTGATCGAACGTCCGACCCGCGGCCAGATCGCGATCGACGGCGAACCGCTTGCGCGTGCCCGCGGCGCGCGCATTGCCGCCTACCGGCAGCGCCTCGGTCTGGTGTTCCAGGACTATCGCCTGCTCGAAGACCGCAGTGTCGCCGACAACGTTGCATTGCCGCTGACGATTGCCGGCTGCGAGCAGGCCGAGCTGCAAAAACGCGTGCGGGCAGCGCTGGATCTGGTCGGGCTCGGCGGTCGAGAACGGGTGCGCCCGAGCATGCTGTCCGGCGGCGAGCAGCAGCGCGTCGGCATCGCCCGCGCGATCGTCGCGCGCCCGGCCCTGATCATCGCCGACGAGCCCACCGGCAATCTCGATCCGCAACTGGCCAGCGAGATCATGCAGCTGTTCGTCGCATTGGCGCACACCGGTTCCACCATCCTCGTCGCGTCCCATGACCTGCACCTGATCCAGCGCATGAAGAAGCGCGTGCTGGTGCTGGACAAGGGGCGGCTGATCGACGACTTCCGTCCGGGGAAAGGCGCATGAGCCGACGGAGTCGCAAGGCCAAGAGCGGCCACGAGGACGCGTCGCCACCGGCCAATATCCGCGTCGCGCGCAATCGCGGACTGGAGCGCACCAGCGTCATGCAATGGTTCGCGCAGCATCGCGCGGCCTTGCGTGCGGCGCTGTCGCAGTTCGGCGCGCACCGGATCGGCAGCATGGTCAACGTGCTGGTGATCGGTCTCGCACTCGCCTTGCCCCTGCTGCTCGATCATGCGGTGCGCAATCTCGCCCAGGTCGGCGGTGCGCTGGACGAGCAACGCGATATCACCGTGTTCCTCGATCCGACGCTCGATCGTGCCGGGGTCGATGCCGCGATGCGCGATCTGCACGCGGTCAAAGGGGTCTCCGCCATCCAGCGCCGCACGCCCGAACAGGGCTTGGCCGATCTGCGCCAGCTGCCGGGATTCGAAGCGGCTGCAACGGCGCTGGATCGCAATCCACTGCCGTGGGTGGCCTTGGTCACCCCGGCCGACGGACACGATCAAGGCGAACTTGCAGCGCGCCTCGAAGTCGTCGCCGGCGTGGATCTGGTTCAGCACGATGCGGCGTGGCGCGAGCGACTGGATCGCATCCTGTCGCTGCTGCGGCGGGTCGTCTACGTGCTCGCGGGCCTGCTCGGCGTGGGCGCGATGTTGCTGATCGCGAATGCGATCCGTCTCGACGTGATGGCGCGGCGCGAGGAGATCAGCATCGTCTCTCTGCTTGGTGGCAGCGATGCCTACGTGCGGCGTCCGTTCCTCTACGGCGGCGCCTTGTATGGCGTGCTCGGTGCGATGGCCGCAATCGCCCTGTTGTGGACCGTGCACAGTGTGGTGCGTGCCCCGGTGGCCGAGCTCGCCGAGAGCTACGCCGCGGACTTTCGACTGTCGGCGCCGGACCCCGTCGCCAGTGCCGTGGCGCTGGTCGTCGGTCTGGTGCTGGGCTGGATTGGCGCCTTGGTCGCCGCTACGCTGCAACTCCTCTCCGATCGAGCCGACTGACCGCCCATGGATGCCGTACTCACCTCCCACATTGCGAGCGACGAGCCGCGCGTGCTGGTGGTCGACGGTTCGAAGGTGGCACGGCGCATGATCGAGCAGGTGCTCAAGAGCGAGCTGCCGAACGCGGTCGTGATGAGTTGCGAGACCGGGGCCCAGGCCAAGCAGCATCTTGAATCCGGCGTCGTCGATCTGGTCACGATGGCCCTCACCCTGCCCGACATGGGCGGCTTCGAGTTGGCGCGCTACATCCGCGAACATACGCCGCAGGCCTATATTCCGATCGTCGTCGTGTCCGGCAGCGTCACCGAATTGCTGGAAACCCGCGGCATGTCGGAAGACGTGACCGACTACTTCGACAAGTCGCTCGGTTTCGCCGCGCTCGGCGAGTTCATCCGCGGCTACGTCAGTGCCCAGTCATCGGCGGACGGCCAGATCCTGTACGTCGAGGACAGCAAGGTGGTCGCATTGGCGACCCGGCGCATGCTTGAGAAATACGGGCTCAAGGTCACCCACGTGGTCAGCGTCGAGGATGCGTTGGCGCTGGTCGAAACCGCGCAGGCCCAGGGCAACGGACCGGGTTTCGATCTGGTCCTGACCGACGTGTATCTGAAGGGCGGTTTGACCGGCAAGGAACTGCTGGAGCACGCGCGTGGCCCCTTCGGCTACAGCAAGGGCCTGTTGCCGATCCTGGTGATGACTGCAGATGACAACCCGGCCAATCAGGCGGCCTTGCTGCGCGCCGGCGCGAACGACCTGGTCAGCAAGCCGGTCGAGGAACGCCTGCTGATCACCAAGCTGCTGTTCCAGCTGCGCGTCGGCAAGAGCTTCCGCAAGACCCAAGCCGTCAGCGCGTGAGCGCGGATCGCGTCCGCCTCGAACCGGGCTGGAAGGCGCGGCTCGCCGGCGAATTCGAGGCGCCCTACATGCAGGCGCTGCGCGAATTCCTGGTCGCCGAAAAGCGCGCCGGCAAGACGATATTTCCGGCCAGTGGCCACCTCTTCGCGGCGCTCGACGCCACCCCCTTCGAGCAGGTCAAGGTCGTCGTGTTGGGGCAGGATCCGTATCACGGCCCGGGACAGGCGCATGGCTTGTGCTTCTCGGTGTTGCCGGGCGTGCCGGTGCCGCCGTCGCTGGAGAACATCTTTGCCGAACAGCGACGCGATCTCGGCCTGCCGCGTCCGGATCATGGTTGGCTGATGCCCTGGGCAAAGCAGGGCGTATTGCTGCTGAATGCGGTACTGACGGTCGAGCGTGGCGTCGCGGGTTCGCATCAGGGCAAGGGCTGGGAGCGCTTCACCGATGCGGTCGTGGCGCGTTTGAACGAGGAACGCGAGGGGCTGGTGTTCCTGCTCTGGGGCAGTTACGCCCAGGCCAAGGGCAAGACCATCGATGCCCGGCGCCATGCCGTGCTGAAGGCGCCGCACCCGTCGCCGTTGTCGGCGTACCGCGGCTTCATCGGCTGCGGCCACTTCTCGGCGGCGAATGCCCACCTCGTCGCGCATGGTCAGGCGCCGATTGACTGGTCCCTGCCACCTCGGGCCTCGCTGCCTTCCGCCTAGGCCGACTCAGTCGATGCCACGGCGCTGGGGCGACTGCGGCGATCCGAAACGCAGCCAGCGTTCGGCGTAACTCTCGTTCGAGAACATCATGATCGTGAGGCCCTTTTCGGCACCGACGATCATCCCGTATTCGTTGGCTTCGACTTCCTCATGCAGGTCGACGAAGGCGCAGCGGATGTCGCGGAAGCCCGCAGCGACCATGGCATCGGTGACGGCTTCGAAAATCTCCGGGCCGGCGTTCGGCCATGCCGGCAGATCTTCGAGGACAAGGATGGCGCGAGCACCGCGCCGCTGACATTCGTCACCCAGTCGCGCCCAGTACGCGGTCGACACGGACAGCGTGTCTTCGGCGCCGTGCACGATGGCGCGCAGGAAGCCCGCGCGGTCTTCAAGATCGATCGTGAATCCGGGGCCTTCCAGGCGTTGGGTCGACACGACGTCCTCCGCGCGTTCCGGGCAATCGGGCGCGTCCATGCAGCGGATTGTGCCATCGTTCGCGCCGCTTCTTGACGCAATACTCACGGTTTCGAGGCATACTCCACCCCGTGCCAGTCGTCATGATCGGCACACTCCAAGGGGAGTAGCTCCCGCTGCGGTGGTCGTCAGTACGGAACCGATGGTTCCCGGCCCGCAGGCAGCGCTCAAGCGCTGTGAGCAAGACCTTGGCCTTTCCGGATGCGCGGCTTCGCCGCGTGTCCGGCCGCCGTGTGCGGAGGCCGGGTCGAACCATCGTTCCCTGTCTCGTCACGACGGATATTCCGTGGCTGAGGTTCGGGGGTTCGCATGCAGACGATTGGTGAATGGTGGATGTGGGCGGGCTTCGCCGCCTTCGTGGTGATCGCGTTGGTGGTCGATCTCGTGGTCATGCGTGCCCAGGGTGCGCACAAGGTCTCGGTCAAGGAAGCGCTTGGCTGGTCGCTGATCTGGGTGGCGTTCGCCATGCTCTTCTGCGCCGGCTTGTGGTGGTATCTCGACGGCAGCGGCGGACGCGAACTGGCGAACGCCAAGGCCAGCGAGTTCCTGACCGGTTACCTGATCGAGAAGTCGCTGTCGGTCGACAACATCTTCGTGTTCCTGATGATCTTCACCTACTTCGCGGTGCCGATCGAATTCCAGAAGCGCGTGCTGATCATCGGCGTGATCGGCGCCATCGTGTTGCGCGCGGTGATGATCCTGCTCGGCGCGCTGCTGATCGCGAAGTTCCACTGGATCCTCTACCTGTTCGGTCTGTTCCTGCTGGTCACCGGGGTGAAGATGCTGTGGTTCGCCGATGCGACGCCGGACCTGGAGCAGAACCCGGTGCTGCGCTGGATGCGTTCGCACCTGAAGATATCGAACAGCTTCCGTGGCGAGGACTTCAGCTTCATCGAGGCCGGCAAGCGCTGGTTCACGCCCTTGTTCGCGGTGGTGATCCTGATCGCCATCACCGACGTGATCTTCGCGGTCGATTCGATTCCGGCGATCTACGCGATCACCGAAGACCCGTTTATCGTGATGACCGCCAACATCTTTGCCATCCTCGGCCTGCGCGCGCTGTATTTCCTGCTGGCCGACATGAAGGACCGGTTCCATCTGCTGACCTACGGACTGGCCCTGGTGCTGGTGTTCGTCGGCACCAAGATGCTGATCGTCGACTTCTACAAGATCCCGGCCTTCGTCTCGCTGGGTGTGGTCGTGGCGATCCTGGCCACCAGCATCGTCATGAGCCTGATGTATCCGTTCGGGCCGCGGCGCGAAGGCGCTGGCCTCGCCGCAGGCCAGGATCCGCGCGACGATCACGGCCAGTCCTGACCTCGCCGCAACGGCGTCCTGCCGACGACCGGTTCAATCGGCCGGCGTCGGCAACGGGTCGTGCAGGGCATCGAGGGCCTGCAGGCCGAGTTGGCCGAGATCGGCGCGGCCGCCCGACTGGAACCAGTGCCGCATCGTGGCGCGGATGACGCCGATGCAAGCGCCGGCGAGCACGCGGGCGCGCAGCTCGGCGGCATCACCGCCGCCCAGGCGACGGACGAAACAGCGATACATCGCTTCTTCCCAGTCGCGGTCGATTTCATTCTCGACCGCGATCAGGGCGGCCGAACTGGCGATGACCCGCTGCTGCGCGAGCAGCTGCTCGCGATTCGTGGTGTGTTCGCCGGCGAACAGCTGGGCGATGCGGCGCAGGCTGGCGATCGGGCTTTCGCCCGGCGGCGCCGCATCGAGGAGCGCGGTGAAGCGTTCCAGGCGTTCCGCCCGATGCGGGAAGGCCAGCGCTTCCTTGTTGTCGAAGTAGCGGAAAAAGGTGCGACGGCTGACTTCGGCGTCGGCGCAAATCTCGTCCAGGGTCGTGGCGGCGAAGCCGACATTCCGGAATCGCAGGTTTGCGGCCCGCACCAGAGCGCGCCGGGTCGCGTCTTTTTTCCGTTCCCGGAGCAGCGAGGATGGCTTTTTCATCGGCGAGAGGATATAGCTGTCAGTCCCCAAAGTGCCACCGAGTGCCAATTTCGTGACGATGACCCGCCTGCTCGCCGACGCCGCGCCCCCGGCGCCCACGCTGTCGTGGACGGCGGGCGCCATCGCGCCGGCCTTCGACGCGGCCGGCATCGCCGATGCCGCGCATGCCCCGCGTGAGCCGGCCTATGTCGTGCGGCGTGACAACGGTGGTATCGGTGTCGGCCGCCACGGCGCCATCGCGAGCAACCCGAATGCCGCGGCCTGGCCGCTGCTCGGCCTGTTGCCGCCGCTGTATCCGGAATGGCTGGGCGACCGTTCCTTCCAGGAGACCCACGGCACGCGTTATCCGTACATCGGCGGCGCGATGGCGAACGGCATCGCCAGCACGTCCTTCGTGATCGAACTCGGCAAGATCGGTGCGCTCGGGATGTTCGGCGCGGCGGGTCTGGCCCCGGCGCGGGTCGAGGCCGCACTCGACACGATCGCCGCGGCGCTGGACCCGCTCGGGCGTCCCTGGGGTGCGAACCTGATCCACAGTCCGGCCGAGCCGGCGCTCGAAGACGCCATCGTCGACTTGTACTTGCGCCGCGGCGTGCGCTGCGTCGAGGCGAGCGCCTTCATGGCGATGTCGCCGGCCATCGTGCGCTATGCCGCGAGCGGCCTGTGGCGCGACGCCGAAGGTCGCATCCAGCGCCGCCATCGCGTCATCGCCAAGATCTCGCGCGAGGAAGTGGCGCGCCGCTTCCTCGAACCGCCGACCGCGAAGATCCTCGATGCCCTGGTCGAATCCGGCCGGCTCAGCCGGGCCGAAGCCGATCTCGCCGCACAGGTGCCGATCGCCGACGATCTCACCTGCGAATCGGACTCCGGCGGCCATACCGACAATCGTCCGCTCGGCGCGCTGCTGCCCACCATCCTGCGCCTGCGCGACGAGATCGTCGCGAAGCGCGGCGACGGACGCATCATCCGCGTCGGCGCTGCCGGCGGACTCGGCACGCCGGCCAGTGTCGCCGCCGCATTCGCGCTCGGCGCGGCCTATGTGCAGACCGGTTCGGTGAACCAGGCTTGCGTCGAGGCCGGCCTGCATTCGCGCGCGCGCGCGATGTTGGCCAAGGCCGGCATGGCCGACGTGATCATGGCCCCGGCCGCCGACATGTTCGAGATGGGCGTCGAGGTCCAGGTGTTGAAGCGCGGCACCCTGTTCGCGCCGCGCGCACGCAAGCTCTACGAGTTGTATCGCGCCTATCCGAGTTTTGCCGCGCTGCCGCAGGAAGATCGCGAGCGCATCGAGCGGCAGATGCTGCGCAACGACTACGCCAGCGCCTGGGCATCGACACGTGCGTTCTGGCAGAAGCGCGAGCCGGCCCAGGCCGAGCGTGGCGACCGCGATGCCAAGCATCAGATGGCGCTCGTGTTCCGCTCCTACCTCGGACTCGCCAGTCGCTGGGCGATCGATGGCGTCGAGGACCGCGAGTCCGATTACCAGATCTGGTGCGGACCGGCGATGGGTGCCTTCAACCGCTGGGTCGAGGGCAGTGTCCTCGATCCGCCCGAGGCACGCACGGTGGCGCAGGTCGCGTTGAACCTGCTCGAAGGCGCGACCGTGGTCACCCGTGCCCAGCAACTTCGCAGTTATGGCGTGCCGGTCCCGGCCGCCGCATTCGATTTCCGACCGCGCCTGCTGGCCTGAAGCGCACCGAGGGTTCCATGAGCAACGATCGATCTTCGCGTCAGCCGGCCATCGCCGTGGTCGGCGTCAGTGCGCTGTTCCCGGGTTCGCAGGATGCGACCGGCTTCTGGAACGACATCCTGGCCGGGCGCGACCTGATCGGCGACGTGCCGGCCAGCCACTGGCGCATCGACGACTACTACGATCCGGATCCGTCGGCGCCGGACAAGACCTATGCGCGCCGCGGCGGCTTCCTGTCGCCGATCGACTTCGACGCGCTCGGCTTCGGCATCCCACCGGCCACGTTGCCGGCGACCGACACCTCGCAACTGCTCGCGCTGATCGTCGCGCAGGCCGTGCTCGAAGACGCCGCGCGTGACCAGCTCGCGAGCATCGATCGCTCGCGCATCTCGGTGATTCTCGGCGTGACGTCGGCGCAGGAACTGCTGTTCTCGATGGTCTCGCGCCTGCAGCGTCCGGTCTGGGTCAAGGCCTTGCGCGAGACCGGCCTGCCCGAGGACGAGGTGCAGGCGGCCTGCGACCGCATCGCCGCGCAGTACGTGCCGTGGCAGGAAGCGAGTTTCCCGGGCCTGCTCGGCAATGTCGTGGCCGGACGCATCGCGAACCGCTTGAACCTCGGTGGCACCAATTGCGTCACCGATGCCGCCTGCGCTTCGACCTTCAGCGCGTTGTCGATGGCGGTGAACGAACTCGTGCTCGGACACAGCGACATGGCCATCGCCGGCGGTGTCGACACCTTGAACGACATCTTCATGTACATGTGCTTTTCGAAGACGCCGGCGCTGTCGCCAAGTGGCGACTGCCGCCCGTTCAGCGATCAGGCCGATGGCACCATGCTCGGCGAAGGCCTCGGCATGGTCGCGTTGAAGCGGCTCGACGATGCCGAACGCGACGGCGACCGCATCTACGCGGTGCTGCGCGGCATCGGCACCGGTTCCGACGGCCGTGCGAAATCGGTCTACGCACCGGTCGCGTCCGGGCAGGCGCGCACCCTGGCGCGCGCCTACGCGGCCGCCGGCTACGGGCCGGAGACCGTCGAACTGCTGGAAGCGCACGGCACCGGCACCAAGGCCGGCGACATCGCCGAATTCGAGGGCCTGAGCCAGGTCTTCGACGCCGGCGGCCAGCGCGCGCGGCAGTGGTGTGCGCTCGGTTCGGTCAAGAGCCAGATCGGGCACACCAAGGCGGCCGCCGGGGCGGCCGGCCTGTTCAAGGCGGTGATGGCACTGCACCACAAGGTGCTGCCGCCGACGATCAAGGTCGCGGCGCCGAATCCGAAACTCGCGATCGCCGACAGCCCGTTCTACCTCAACACCGAAACACGGCCGTGGATTCGTGCCGGCGATCATCCACGCCGTGCGGCGGTCAGCGCCTTTGGTTTCGGCGGCTCGAACTTCCATGTCACGCTGGAGGAATACACGGGCAGCGGCGCGAGAGCCGAACGGCTGGCGACGCAGTCCTGCGACCTGGTCCTGTTCGCGGCGGCGACGGTGCCCGAGTTGCTGCAGCAGATCGACGCGGCAGTCGCTCGGGACGCGCCGCTGGCGTGCATCGCCCACGACAGCCGTGTCGCCTTCGATGCCGTGAGCGCTCCGACGCATCGCGCCGTCGTGGTCGCCGCCACCCGCGAGGCCCTGCGGCAACGACTCGCGGCGGTACGTGCGCGCATCGCGACCCAACCGGACCAGGGCTTCGATCTCCCCGATGGCAGCAGTTACGGCGTCGGTGCGCAGGCCGGCAAGGTCGCGTTCCTGTTTCCCGGCCAAGGCAGCCAGTACCTCGGCATGGGCGCGGCGATCGCGATGCAGTTCGATGCCGCGCGGCGCGTGTTCGACGCGACCGCAGACCTGGCGATGGAAGGCGACACGCGCCTGCATGAGGTGATGTTCCCGCGCCCGGCGTTCGACGACGCGACGCGACGAACCCAGCAGGACACGTTGACGTGCACCGAGTGGGCACAACCGGCCCTGGGTGCGCATGCCGCGGCCCTGCTCGCGCAGTTGCGCGAACTCGGCATCGGCGCCGATGCGCAGGCCGGGCACAGTTTCGGCGAAGTCGTGGCACTGCATGCGGGGGGTGCGTTCGATGCGCGTACCGCGGTGCAGATCGCGCGCCGACGCGGCGAGTTGATGCGTGATGCGGCGGCAACCACCCGCGGGGCGATGACGGCCTTGAGTCTGGACATCGATCGCGTCAAGGCGCTGCTGGCCGCGCATGCGCCGGAACTGGTCGTCGCGAACCACAATGCGCCGAATCAGGTGGTCGTCTCGGGTGCGCTGGCGGCGATCGCCGCCTTCGAAGCTGCGCTGCAGCGCGACGGCATCGGGTTCAAGCGCTTGCCGGTCGCGACGGCATTCCATTCGCCCCTGGTCGCGCCCTGCAGCGCGGCCTTCGCGCAGGCGCTCGCGACCCAGCCGATCGTGCCGTTGTCGACGCTGGTGTACGGCAATGCCAGCGGCGCCTGCTTCCCCACCCACGTCGCAGGAATGTCGACGCAACTGGCGACGCAGATCGCGCAACCGGTGCGCTTCGTCGACGTGATCGAGACGATGCATGGCGACGGCGTGCGTACCTTCGTCGAAGTGGGGCCGGGCAGCGTGTTGTGCGGTCTGGTCGATGCGGTCCTCGGCGAGCGACCGCACCGGGCCATTGCACTCGACCGCAAGGGCCGCGATGGCGTCGAATCGCTGCTGATCGGGCTCGCACGTCTCGCGGCTGCGGGTGTGTCGATGCAGGCCGCGCGCCTGTTCGCGGATACGCGCCGACCGCAGGCCGTCGCGAGCGTCGCCAAGCTCGCCGTGTCGATCAGCGGCAGCAACCATGGCAAGCCTTATCCCCCCGCGAATCCACACGACATTCCGGCGCCGAATCCGCCTCGGGCCGTGGTCACGACCACGTCGACATTCGCCGCCACCGACACCCTTGCAGGAACCGAAGACATGCGCGTCCCGAATTCGCCGAGTGAGGCCTGGCTTGCCGCTTTCCAGGAAAGCCAGCAACAAGCCGCTGCGGCACACGCCACCTTCCAGCGCACGATGGCCGAGAGCCATGCCGCCTATCTGAAGCTCGCCGAGTCGGCGCTGCTGGGATTGAGCGGTATCGCGCCGCCGGTGGCGGAAAGCACGGGTGTTCCGGCTGTCGCGCACGTGCTGCCGGAGCCGCAGGCGCTGCGGCCTGCGCTCCTCCCGCAAGCGTCAATGCCCCAGCCACAGCCTGAAACCTCCATCCCTGCGCCGCTTCCGTCGCCGCTTCGACCACAGGGCTTGGACTTGCCCGCGCTGCTGATGAGCATCGTCGCCGAGAAGACCGGCTACCCGATC
>ERZ724527.496-NODE-496-length-19780-cov-4.040406_pt1 | contig 19780 bp, 14 predicted proteins | sample MGYA00376060_ERZ724527 | MGnify/ENA primary metagenome ERZ724527 (study PRJEB28724, sample SAMN07190886) | activated sludge metagenome | isolation source: activated sludge of sewage treatment plant in Hong Hong | place: USA: Christiansburg, Virginia | collected...
CACGTAGTCGTAGCCAAGGTCCTTCGCCACTGCTTCGAAGGTGATCTTGCCGGCGTGCACGTTCAAGCCGTTGAGCAAATGGCCGTCATCGAGCATCGCCTTCTTGCCCTTGTTCGCGAGTTGCACGGCGAACGGCAGCGTGGCGTTGGTCAGCGCGAAGGTCGAGGTACGGGCGACGCCGCCGGGCATGTTCGCGACGCAGTAGTGGATGATGCCGTCCACTTCGTAGGTCGGATGCTGGTGCGTGGTGGCCTTCGAGGTCTCGAAGCAGCCGCCCTGGTCGATCGCGACATCGACCAGTACCGAACCCGGACGCATCAGCGACAGGTGCTTGCGCGACACCAGCTTCGGCGCTGCGGCACCCGGAATCAGCACGGCCCCGATGACGAGATCGGTCATCGGCAGCAGGTCTTCGATGGCGTCGATGGTCGAGTACAGCGTCGTGATCTTGTCGCCGTAGAGCTCGTCGAGGTACTTCAGGCGATCGAGCGAGCGGTCGAGGATGGTGACGCGGGCATTCAGGCCCATGGCCATGCGCGCGGCATTGATGCCGACCACGCCGCCGCCGATTACCAGCACTTCCGCCGGCTTCACGCCGGGCACGCCGCCGAGCAGCACACCGGAACCGCCTTGCGCCTTTTCGAGCGCATGCGCACCGGCCTGGATCGACATGCGACCCGCGACTTCCGACATCGGTGCCAGCAGGGGCAGGCCGCCCTTGCGGTCGGTGACGGTTTCGTAAGCAATCGCGGTGCAACCGGACTTCACCAGCGCCGCGGTCTGGTCCGGATCCGGCGCCAGGTGCAGGTACGTATAGAGCAGCTGGCCCGGACGCAGCATCTTGCATTCACCCGGCTGCGGCTCCTTGACCTTGATGATCATGTCGGCGCGGGCGAAGATGTCCTCGGCCGTATCGACGATGCGGGCGCCGGCCTTCTCGTACATCTCGTTGGTCAAGCCGATGGATTTGCCACCATCGCGCTGCACGATGACCTGATGGCCATGATGCGTGAGTTCGCGGGCGCCGGCCGGCGTCAGGCCGATGCGGTATTCGTGGTTCTTGATTTCCTTGGGTACGCCGATCAGCATGACTGCCCTCCCGGGGCGTTGAACGAAAACGTGAATGCGGCTGCGCCTTACGCAGTGGCGCGAATCGTATCCGCGAGCGTCGAGAAAATCCTGTCGATGTGCGACTTGTCGAGAATCAGCGGCGGCGACAGCGCGATCACGTCGCCGGTCACGCGGATCAGCAGATCCTTGTCATGGAAGCAGGTCGTGAAGATGTCATAGGCGCGCGCACCGATCTTGCCCTCGCGCGGCGCCAGTTCGATCGCGCCGATCAGGCCGAAATTGCGGATGTCGATGACGTTCGGCAGGCCCTTGAGCGAGTGGATCGCGTCCTGCCAGTAGCCTTCGAGTTCGATCGCCTTCTCGAACAGGTTTTCCTCTTCGTAGATGTCGAGCGTCGCCAGTGCCGCAGCGCAGGCCAGCGGATGGCCCGAATAGGTGTAGCCGTGGAAGAGTTCGATCGCGCCCTCGGGTCCGGTCATGAAGGTGTCGTGGATCTTGTCGGACGCGATCACCGCGCCCATCGGCACCGAACCATTCGACAGGCCCTTGGCGCAGGTGATGAGGTCCGGTGTCACCCCGAAGCGCTGCGCCGCGAAGGCCTTGCCGACGCGACCGAAGCCGGTGATGACTTCGTCGAAGATCAGCAGGATGCCGTGCTTGTCGCAGATCTCGCGCAGACGCTTGAGATAACCGTCCGGCGGAATCACCACGCCGGCGGAACCGGCGATCGGCTCGACGATGACCGCGGCGATCGTGCTGGCGTCATGCAGCGCGACCATCCGTTCCAAGTCTTCCGCGAGTTCGATGCCATTCGGTGGCAAGCCCTTCGGGAACGCATTGCGACCGATATCGAGCGTGTGGCGCATGTGGTCGACGCCGGGCAGCAGCGGGCCGAAGAACTTGCGGTTGTTCGGGAGGCCGCCGACCGAGATGCCGCCGAAGCCGACACCGTGATAGCCCTTTTCGCGACCGATCAGGCGCGTGCGCTGGCCGTCGCCGCGGGCACGGTGATAGGCCAGCGCGATCTTCAGTGCGGTATCGACCGACTCCGAGCCCGAATTGGTGAAGAACACGCGGTTCATGCCTTCCGGCGAGATCGCGGACAGGCGTTCGGCCACCTTGAACGGCAGGGGATGACCCATCTGGAAGGTCGGCGCGAAGTCCATCGTCGCGATCTGCTGTTGCACGGCAGCGACGATGCGGTCGCGGCCATGGCCGGCATTGCAGCACCACAGGCCGCCGGTGCCATCGAGGATTTCGCGACCATCGACCGAGGTGTAGAACATGCCCTTCGCGGATGCGAGCAGGCGCGGCTTCGACTTGAACTGTCGGTTGGCCGAGAACGGCATCCAGAACGCCCCCATCTGTTCCGGCGACGAGGTCGCTTCGTTCGCGTAATGGCTGTGGAAGGGGGCGAGTTCGCTGCGCATGTCCAGGCTCCGTGAAATAACGGGCACGCTAGCAGTGTCAAATAAACTTTACAACGGCGCGCCGATGTTGGACGCTCACGGCTCGCACTGTTCAACATTTCGCATCACGGAGGCGTCGGCGTGGACATCGGGCTGCGACTGCAGGCGGTACGCAAGGCCAAGGGCCTGAGCCAGCGCGAGCTCGCGAAACGGGTCGGTGTGACCAACAGCACGATCTCGCTGATCGAGCAGAACAAGGTCAGCCCCTCGGTCAGTTCGCTGAAGAAGGTGCTCGACGGCATTCCGATGTCGCTGGCCGAATTCTTCACCGCCGACTTTGAGGTCAGCGGCCCGGACAGTCCGTTCTACCAGCCGGACGACATGCCCGATCTCGGCACCAACGGCATCCACTATTTCCTCGTCGGGCAGCGCCGCGACAACCGCCAGATGACGATCCTGCGCGAAGTGATGCCGCCGGCCAGCGATACCGGCGACACCATGATCACCCACGAAGGCGAAGAGGGGGGCGTGGTCTTGCAGGGGCAGGTCGAGATCACCGTCGGCGACAACGTCCGCGTGCTCGGTCCCGGTGAAGCCTATTACTTCGAATGCCAGCGCCCGCATCGTTTCCGCAACGTCGGCCAGGGCGACGTCATCATCGTCAGCGCCAGCACGCCGCCGACGTTCTAGCTCTTCCTTCTCCCTGCGCAGCGGGGAGAAGGTGCCGAAGGCGGATGAGGGGCGCGCTTCGGCAAGGACTTACCCCTCACCCGGCGCTCCGCGCCACCCTCTCGCCGCGCTGCGGGGCGAGGGAGCAGCATCAGCACTTCCTCTCGTCCAATCAGCGAGGGAAGACCGAATACGAACGAACGGGAACGAGTCATGAACATCCCCACCCAATCCGACTGGCAGGCCAAGGCCGCCGCGCTGCGCTTTCCGTATCAGGCCTTCATCGACGGGAAACACGTGGATGCGCTGAGCGGCGCGACCTTCGACGCGCTCAGCCCGATCGACGGCGCCGTGCTTGCCAAAGTCGCGCGCTGCGACCAGGCCGATGTCGGTCGCGCGGTGCAGGTCGCACGACGTGCGTTCGAAGCGGGCCACTGGTCGAACAGCAAGCCGACGCATCGCAAGAAGGTGCTGGTGAAGTTCGCGCAACTGATTCACGACCATCGCGAGGAGCTGGCCCTGCTCGAATCGCTCGACATGGGCAAGCCGGTGATGGATGCGTTGAACGTCGACGTCGCCGCCAGCGTGCGCTGCATGAGTTGGACCGGCGAGGCGATCGACAAGGTCTACGGCGAAGTTGCAGCCACCGGACATGACGAACTGGGCCTGGTGACGCGCGAGCCCTTGGGCGTGATCGGCGCGATCGTGCCGTGGAACTTCCCGATGCTGATGGCGACGTGGAAGATCGCGCCGGCACTGGCGACCGGCAACTCGGTCATCCTGAAGCCCAGCGAGAAGTCGCCGCTGACGGCCCTGCGTCTGGCCGAACTCGCGATCGAAGCCGGCATTCCGGCGGGCGTGCTGAACGTCTTGCCGGGCTACGGCCGTGAATGCGGTGAACCGATGGCCTTGCACATGGACATCGATGGTCTCGTGTTTACCGGCTCGACGGCGGTGGGTCGTCATCTGCTGACCTGCGCCGGTCGCTCGAACATGAAGCGTGCCTACATGGAGTGCGGCGGCAAGAGTCCGAACCTGGTGTTCGCCGACGCGCCGGACCTGCAGCGTGCGGCCGAGGCCGCAGCCAGCGGCATCTTCTACAACCAGGGCGAAGTCTGCACGGCAGCATCGCGCCTGCTGGTCGAGCGTTCGATCAAGGACGAGTTCGTCGCGATGGTGGTCGAGGCCGGCAAGCGTTACCAGCCCCGCCATCCGCTCGATCCCGACGCCGCGACGGGTGCGATGGTCGACGAAGACCAGACGCGTCGCGTGCTGTCCTACATCGAGCAGGGCCAGGCCGACGGCGCGCGCCTCGCGCTGGGTGGGCAGCGTGTGCACCCGGTGGCCGGCGGCTGCTACATCGAACCGACGATCTTCGATGACGTCGCGCATACGCACACGATCTCGCGCGAAGAAATCTTCGGGCCGGTGCTCAGCGTCATTGCGTTCGACGACGAGGCACAGGCATTGCGCTACGCGAACGACAGCGACTTCGGCCTCGCCGCCGGCGTGTGGACGCGCGACATCAGCAAAGCCCATCGCGTCGCACGCAAACTGCGCGCCGGCAGCGTCTGGGTGAACTACTGGGACGGCGGCGACATGACCGCGCCCTTCGGCGGTTACAAGCAAAGCGGCAATGGCCGCGACAAGTCGCTGCACGCGTTCGAGAAATACACCGAAGTGAAAGCGACCTGGATCAATCTCGATGCGTGAACGAGTGCGACGAGTCGTGTCGCTCGCACGAGTCGTCGTCGTGATGACCGCGTGCTTGACCGCGGGGTGCTTCCGCCACAGCGGCGATGCGCCCGACTTCCCGACACCGCTTAGCGAAACGACCTGCCCGGACCTGTCGGGCTCGTTCGCGATGCAGGCGGACGCGGGCAGCCAGGTCGACTGGAGCAACACCGCATACACGCACACGCTGGGCGGGCCGGCGACGGTACTGTCGCTGTTCGATTCGGGCGGGTCGGCGATGACCACGGTGTTCCATCGCGACCCGGCCGAGTTCGCCGCAGCGATTGAACGTTTTCGCAAGGAACGTCCGGCCGAGTACGCGGCGTGGCGAAAGCAGGCCTTGACGCTGTTCGACCCGATGCGCGGCGTGTTGAAGGTGCGCAGGGAATTGCCGTTCGACACACTGAGGCAACTCGGCCCGGTGCCCGAATGGGGCATGCACGGCCGCAAGGGCGAATGTCGCGACGGCTGGTGGGTCGAGCAGGGCGACTACGACACCGAGATCGCGATGACCCGCGACGTGCGTGGCGGCTTGCAGGTGCGTTTCGACAAGACCGAACGCAAGGTCATCAGCCTGTGGGCGGAGACCGGTGCCGGCATTCCGTACTCGATCCACACGCACTCCCGCTGGGCGCGCTTCGTCCCGGCCGAGGTGCCGTCGTTCTGGACGCCGACGGTGCAGAACCTGCCGCTCGACGAACGCGCGCAGACGGCGCCTGATCCCGATGGCTGGTTGCAGAAAGACGAGGACCCGCGCATCGTCGACCTGCGTATCCGCGCCAGGAAGCTGATGGGCGCGGACGCCCAGTTGCTGAACTTCCGTCGCGAAAGCGACTACGTGCTGTTTACCGGCACCTTGCCGGATCGTGCCGCACTCGACGTGCTGCTCGCATCCCTCAAGGCGCAACCCGAGGTCGCCGGCGCGACGCTGGAAAGCACGATGAACATGAACTTCGGGCGCGTGCGCTTCGTCATCCACCTGAACTTGAAGCGCTAGTCGATCGGGGCCTGCGTGCGCTCCGTCGCGAGGCGCTGGTCCAAGCGGGCTGAAGCCTCGTCGGCATAGGTCTGGCAGGCGCCGGCATCGACCAATGCGTCCTTCGCCTGACGTTCGAACAGGCGCGATTGCGACGGATGTGCCGAGATCAGCAGGTCGCAGGGCAGTGCGCGCACCTTCTCGATGCTGCTGCGAAACGTCGCGATCCGTTCCGGGTCGTCGCCGAATTGGAAGTCGTCGTGCGACACCGGATTCAGGCTGTCGGCGAACACCAGGTCGATGCAACGATCCCCTTCGCAGTCACGCCACGACCAGGACGCGCCACCCGGCGTATGGCCCGGCGTCGCATGCGCGGTCAGTGTGGTGTCGGCGAGCGTGATGGTTTCCCCATCGGCCATCGCGCGCACCTTCGCGACGGGCGGAAATTTCATGAAATCGCCGTAACCGGCCTGCGGGTCGTCATCGGGCACGTCGCCTTTCCGCAACGCATCGGCGCCGGCGTCGGTCGACAGCACCGTGGCACCGCTTAGCCGCGAGAGCGCGGCCACGCCACCGGCGTGGTCGTAATGCGGATGCGAGACGGCGATGTACTTCACGTCGCGCACATCGCGACCGATCGACTTCAGCCCGGCGATGATGCCGTCCATCGACTGCGGCAGCCCGCCGTCGATCAGGATCACGCCGGCGCCCGTATCGATGGCCACGACGCTCAGTCCTTCCGGTCCGATGTAGTGCGAACCGCCGAACAGCTTGAACGGCGGGTGCGCCGCGTTCCACGCGTCGCAACTGTCGCAGACGAAGGGTTTCAGGTCGGCGGGCAGGGTGTCCTGTGCAGTCGCGTCCATCGTGTACTCCTTGGCGGGGTGTCGACTGTCGATGCCCCGCGAGGCGCGACGATGGCGCGCAGACGACGCCGATCAGGCGATTTGCGGGCGGCGATTCGCAGCCGCCCGCGTGGACCGATGGGGCGAGATCAGTCTTCGAAGCCGTTGCCGAGGATCGTATCCAGCGAGTTCAACGTGAACAGGTAGTCCATGTTCACCGGTGCCGAACCGACGCGACTGGCCACGCAACGCACACTCGCGGACTGTGCCTGTCCGGTCACCTGCATGCTGACTTCGACCGGCAGAACCGTACCGCCGGCCGTGATCGTCTGGCTGTCGTTGCCGGTCACCGCGATGACACCCGAGAGCGGCGCACAGGTCAGGCTGGCCTGGCCACCGACGGCGCCGCCCTGGGCGGTGAACGTCAGGGTGCCCGATGCCAGTTGGCCGACGGTTTGTCCGTTCAACACGGTGGTGCTGCCCACTTGCGGGGACACCGGCTGGACCAGCGGGCCGAGCGGGCTCGCGTTGGGCATGAAGAACGCATATTCGAAGCTGTAGGTGTTGCCATTGGTGTTCGCGGTGCAGAAGACGCCGAGGTTGTAGCCCGCTTGCGTGTAGGTCATGGTCACCACGATCGGCGCGACGGTATCGCCGACGGCGATCGTCTGGCTGGCCGAGGCCGACAGCGTCGCGGCGTTGTTGTTGTCGGTGCAGACCAGGCTGGTGGTGCCGGCGCCGGTGCCACCGGTGGCCGCGAACGTGATGCTGCGGGTATGCGTGGTGTTGATCAGACCGTCGGGCATGAACAGGCCGATGCCGGGCGTGGGGGCCACGGCGGAAATCGTCGGCCCGATGTGAGGGATCGCCTCGGCCTCGACCGCGCCGCGATCGACGGTGGTGTTGACGATGCGCGCATCGCCCTTGAAGTCCGTGCTCGACAGTTGCCCGGTCGGATTGTTGATGCCGCTGTCGCGCAAGGGTGAAATGGTGTTCGGGATGATCAGCGATCCGACCTGGGTCCACTGGGCGTCACCCGTGGTCGTGCCGGTTTCCGAATTCGGGCTGCCGGCCATCGACTTCGTGCCGAAGTGGTTGTTCCGCAGTGTGAGGCCGGTGGGCGCGTCCGAGCGGAACTGGAAGCTGCTGGCGGCGCTGGAAGTGTTGTCCGCGACCGCGTTGTTGGCCAGCGTCACGATGCCGCCGGCACCCAGTCCCGCCGCTGCACACGCGCAATGGTTGTCGAAGATGCTCGCATTCGAGAGGATGGCGAAGGCCGTGCCGCTGGCACGAATGAAGATGCCGCCCGTGCCTTGCGTCGAGTTTCCGAAGACCATGATGTTGCGCAGCTTGGCATTGCCCGAACCGCTGTGTTCGACCAGCACCGGCTGGGTGAAGGCGGTCGAGCTGGCGGCCGCGATGACGAGCAGGTTCTCGGCGAGCAGCGACGACACCGCCGAGCCGGTGACGCGCCATTCCAGGCTCGTGCCCGAGTTCTGTACGGATGACGACCCGCGTGAAATCGTGAAGTTGCGGAGGACGACATCACCTTCGAACGGCCCGGTCAGCACCTGGAACTGAAGCGCCCGACCGCTGAAATTCGAGTCCAGGACGGTATCACTGGGATCGGTCGAGATCTGGCTGTTGCAGTTGTTGCCGCTGCTCCAGCCACCGGTGATGGTCAGGTTCTTGTCGAGATCATTCGCGCCGGGCGTGAATCCCCAGCGTGGATTGCCGACCGGGTTGGAGGTGCCGGAGAGCGTGGTCGCAACGATGCGGATCTCGTCGTCCTGATTGTTGCTGGCGGCGGAATTCAGTGCGTTGGCCAGTTGCGTGCCGGTGCTGACGCAGTGCTGGGCGGCTTGGGCCGCGCCGCACCCCAGGGCCAGCCCCATCAGGGCGACGGCGAGGTGGCGGCGAGGGCGTGATCCAGTTGCTGCGTTCATGGCGATGTCTCCGATCTGTGGCTTCCCGATTGGAGGAACGGAGAAACCGCGGAAACCGGACATGGCCATGTGTCTGGATCGTGTCAGCCCCGACCGTGGGGGCTCGGCGCCGATCGCACCCCTGGGCGCAGGCATGTTGTGCTGGCTCTATTCGAACGAATCTCGCAGCAGCAGATCGCCGAGGCGGAAGCGATTCGTATTGTCTGCGGCCTGGGTCTCGTTCGAGTTCGAGGTGGTGCTCGCAACCACATCGCCGGCATTGCCGTCATAAGTGCCCGTGACACGGACGGTCACCGAACGGCCTTTCCAGAGATTGCTCAGCGGGAAGGGCACGTAGAGGGCGGCGCCTGTCTCGTAGCGCTGCACCATGATCTTCGGAGTGCAGGTGGGCAGGCCATTCGGATCTTCCTGGCAGCCATTGGTGGTCGCGGCGGTGATGCTGGTCGGCAGCGTGATCTGGATGGTGGGCGACATCGCGCGCGCTTCGCCGGCATTGTCGACGACGATATCGATGGTGACGGGATTGCCCGCGGTGGGCGACGGATCCGTCGCGCCGATGCCGATGCCGAGATCGGCATCGCAGCTGTAACCACCCAGCAAGGCCATGCCGCGAACGTAGTCAGGCGAGAAGCTGACGCTCGGCGAGACCGTGCCGTCGGCGAACCAGAAGTTGAAGCGTGAATTGATGTTCGACCCGATGAAGCCTGTCCGGGTGACGGCCCCGATCGTCCGGGACTGGCATGGGTCCCAGACGGCGCCCAACGTCTCGCCACTGGTCGCGAGGACAACCGGAATATCGGTGGTCAAGTAAGGCGCCTCGGACATGATCCGCTCATAGACCACCGTGCCGTCGCCTGACCAGTGATAGAAGAAATCGTCGACCGGGTTGTAGGCGATGATGTCGCCGCTCGCTCCTGCGCCGAGCGATCTGGCCATGGTCTTGGCGGCGGTATCCTTGTCGATCAGAAACAAGGACTCCGGAATCGACGCACCATCGTCGGTGACACCAAACAGTTGGCCGTCTTCCCGGAATGACAGCGAGGAGAAGGTGTCGCCCAGGTTGCCGATCTGGGTCGCAACGCCTGTCGCCAAGTCGATCGTGGCCAAGACGCGGCCACTCACGGCACTGACTTTCAGGATGGCATAGAGCTTGCCGTTGTCGCCGTCGTTGGGCGGAGCGAGGGTGGGATGCACGGTCAGCCCGGTAATGCCGGTGATGAAGAATCCGGGCAAACTGACTTCCTGGCCATCGATCCAGGTCAGCGTGTCCGGGGCGAAGACGTAGAGACTGCCATTCTCGGGCGCCGGACCGTTCTGGAAGGGCGAGGTCCCGTAGAGCTGCGCATGGGCCATCGGACTGACGGCGATCAGTGCCAAGGCGATCGTGCGGTGCAGTCTTTGCATGTCAGCGACTCCGAGGGCCGGTGTGCGAACACTATCGGCAATGAAGGTGTCGGCGTGGATCGCTGCTGCGAACCCGAGGCTGGATCCAGATGGAGGTCTTCCCTCGCTGGCGCGATTTTCCGGGCGGTGAATCGGCGTGGTTCACCACAACGCATCCCGCAGCTTGTACCAGGCCATCGCGGCGACGAGCAGGGGCGTGCGCAGGGTGCGGCCACCGGGAAAGGGGTGGTGCTGGATCCGGGCGTAGTGGTCGAGGCGGCTGGTCTGGGCAGTGATGGCTTCGGCAATGACGCGGCCGGCGAGACCGGTGGCCGCGACGCCGTGGCCGCTGAAGCCCTGCGCGAAGTAGATGTTCGACGTGAGCCGGCCCCAATGCGGGGCGCGATTCAGCGAGATATCGACGTAGCCGCCCCAGACATGATCGAGCTTCACGCCGGCGAGCTGCGGGAATACACGGGTCATGCGCTGGATCATGGTTGCGCGCAGGTTCAAGGGTTGCAGCGTCGAATAACTCGCGCGACCCCCGAACAGCAGGCGGTGATCGCTGCTCGGACGAAAATAGTCGAGAGCCCAGTTGATGTCGGCGACGGCGATGCCGTTCTTGATCAGCGTCTGCATGCACGCTGCGCCGATCGGCTCGGTCGCGCCGATGTAGGTGCCGACCGGCATCACGCGCGCATCGAGTTCGGACGCGAGGCCGTGCACGTAGGCATTGCCCGCGAGCACGACGAAGTCGGCTTCGAGCTCGCCATCGGCGGTGCGCAGGCGTGGCTTCGAGGTCGCGCCATCACTGCGCACCAGTTCGATCACTGGCGACTGTTCGTAGATGCACACGCCTGCGGCCAGCGCAGCGCGCCCCAGGCCCAGCGTGTAGTTCAGCGGATGCAGGTGCCCGGACTTCGGGTCGAACAGGGCGCCGAGATAGCGATCACTGGCGATTTCCGCGCGCTGGCGCTCACGATCCCACCACTCGGTTGCGTAGCCGAAGTTCTCCCGCAGGTCCTGCTGCCAGGCGCGCAGTTCGGCGACCTGGCGCGGCTTGATCGGGACATGGGCATGGCCGTCGCGCCAGTCGCAGTCAATGCCGTAGCGGGCGATGCGTTCGCGCACCAGATCGACGCCTTCGACCGACCAGTCGAACAGCTTGCGCGAATCGTCGATGTTGACGAGCGAGGTGATCTTCGCCTGATCGCAGCCATAGCCGAAGATGACCTGGCCGCCATTGCGACCGGACGCGCCCCAGCCGACGCGATGCGCTTCGATGATCGCGACCTTGAGTCCACGCTGGGTCAGTTCCAGCGCCGCCGACAACCCGGTCAGGCCGCCGCCGAGGATGGCGACGTCGACGCGTTCGCGGCCCTGGAGGCGCGGTTGCGATGGCCAGGGAGCGGACGTCGTCGCGTACCAGGAGTCGTGCGCGGCATCGCGGTCGCGGATCGTGCCCATGGGTCGGCTCCGCTCAGACCAGTCGCAGGTACCAGTCGATTTCCAGCGTCGTCACTTCGCGCTGGAAGCTGCGCAGTTCCTTCAGCTTTTGTTGCCCGAACACATGCCGGAATTTCTCGCCGAAGGTGCTCGCGACGAAGTCGCTGTTCATGAAGTCGCGCAGCGTGTCGCGCCAGAACAGCTCGCGCATCTCGGTCTGTTCGTAGGCGTTGCCGACGATGGCCGGGCCGGGATCGCCACCGTTCTCCAGCCCGTCGAGCATGCCGGCGAGCACTGCGGCAGTGACCAGGTACGGATTCGCATCGGCACCGGCGATGCGGTGTTCGATGCGGATGTTGGCCGGGTCGCTGTGCGGAATGCGCATCGCGACTGTGCGATTGTTGAAGCCCCAGCAGTCATTCAGCGGCACGAACGCGTTCAGTACAAAGCGGCGATAGCTGTTCGCATGCGGCGCGAACATCAGCATGCAGTCGGTCGAGGTGCGCTGCAGTCCGGCGACCGCGTGCTTGAGCGTTTCCGCAGGTGCGTCCGGGGTGCAAGCGAAGATGTTCTGCCCGTTCTTGTCGAGCACGCTGACGTGGATATGCGTGCCGCTGCCGGCCTGGTCGGCAAAGGGCTTGGCCATGAAACTGGCGAGCAAACCCTGCTTCGAGGCGACTGCCTTGATTGCGCGCTTGAGCATCACCGCGTCGTCGCAGGCCTGCACGGCGTCGCTGCGATGTTTCAGGTTGATCTCGAACTGGCCCGGCGCATATTCGGCGACCGCGGTGTCGGCCGGAATGCGCTGCTTGCGGCAGGCATCATTGATGGCATCGGTGAAGCCCTGATAGTCATTCAGGTCTTCCATCGAATACACCTGCGTCGTGGTGTTGCGACGCCCGGTGGCGGGATTGATCGAGGTCTGCGGACGCCCCTCGATCGTCAGTTCGGCATCCAGCAGGTAGAACTCCAGTTCGACGGCGACGACCGGCGTCAATCCTCTGGCCTTGTAGCGGTCCACGACGCGCTTCAGCACTTCACGCGGATTCGCTTCGAACAATCCCCCTTGGCCGTCCTCCATCTGGATCAGGCATTGCGCCATCGGCTTGCCCTGCCAGGGGATCGGGCGCAGCGTGCCGGGGATCGGTCGGCAGATGCGGTCTTCGTCGCCGATGTCGTAGCCGAGACCGGTTTCCTCGACGGTATTGCCGGTCACGTCGGTACCGATCAGCGACATCGGCAGGCACACGCCGTTCTGATAAACCTTGTCGAGCGCGTCCCGGGTCACGCGCTTGCCGCGCAGCAGGCCGTTCATGTCGGGCAGGATCAGGTCGATCTGTTCGCAGCCGACGATGAGGTCGAGGGTGGCATCGTCTTCGTCGGTCATTTCGTTCGGTTTCATGCGCCGCACCGGCCGTGGAGGTCGCTGGATGCTAGCGGGAAATGTCGCGTCCGTAAAAAATACTCAACATGAAATGGCCGGCGGCGGCCAATTTCCGCCCTGATGTTGAAAAAGTCGAACGGCGCGGCTAGGGTTCGCCATCCCCACGCAAGGCCCAGCATGCGTACGCGTCCACTCGTCGGCCTGCCTTCCGACCGCCGGATGATCGGCCATCATCCGACCCAGACGGTTGGCGAGAAATACATTCGCGCCGTCGTCGATGGCGCGCAGTGTCTGCCGCTGCTGATTCCGTCGCTGGAACCTGCGCTGGACCTGCACACGGTCTTGTCCGAACTCGATGGCCTGCTGCTGACTGGCGCCTACAGCAACATCGAGCCGCACCACTACAGCGAAGAACCGAGTTGGGAAGGCAACCTGCATGATCCGGTGCGCGATGCGACCACGCTGCGCATCGTTCCACTCGCGATCGAGATCAAGATTCCCGTGCTCGCGGTCTGCCGCGGGCTGCAGGAGGTGAATGTTGCGCTCGGCGGCACCTTGCACCAGAAGGTGCACGAGACGGCGGGCTTCCATGATCACCGTGAAGACAAGGATGCACCGCTCGACGTGCAATACGGGCCGGCGCACGCGATCGATCTGGTGCCGGGTGGCCTGCTGCATCGCATTGCCGGGCGTGAGGTCGAGAAGGTCAATTCGCTGCACGGGCAGGGCATCGACAAGCTCGCGCCCGGATGCGTGGTCGAAGCACGCGCGCGTGACGGCTTGATCGAGGCGATCCGGCTCGATGCACCCGATCCATTCCTGCTGGCCGTGCAATGGCACCCGGAATGGAAGGTTCGCGAGAATCCGTTCTATCTGGGCATTTTCCAGGCCTTCGCGAGCGCTTGCCGCGAACGCGCCGCTAGACGGAACTGATCCCATGGCGAAGAAACGATCCGAAGCAAAACAGGCCAGCAAGGCCGCCGAGGCAGAGAAGAGCGAAAGCTCGCTCAAGCGCTGGTTGAAAGACCGCCGCATCACCGAAGTCGAGTGCCTGGTGCCGGACATCACCGGCAACGCCCGCGGCAAGATCATCCCCGCCGCGAAGTTCTCGCATGACTACGGCACGCGCCTGCCCGAAGGCATCTTCGCGACCACGGTCACCGGCGACTATCCCGACAACTACGATGATCTCGTGAGCCCGTCCGACTCGGACATGGTGCTGCGACCCGACGCCGACACCGTGCGCATGGTGCCGTGGGCGAGCGCGCCGACCGCCCAGGTCATCCACGATTGCTACACCAAGGATGGCCGCCCGCATGAACTGGCGCCGCGCAACGTGCTGCGGCGGGTGTTGTCGCTGTACGAGGGACTCGGCATCCAGCCGGTGATCGCGCCCGAGCTCGAGTTCTTCCTGGTGCAGAAGAACACCGACCCGGACTTCCCGCTGGCGCCGCCGGCCGGGCGTTCCGGTCGTCCGGAAACCGCGCGGCAGTCGTATTCGATCGACGCAGTGAACGAGTTCGATCCGATCCTCGACGACATGTACGACTACGCCGAGGCCATGGAGCTGGACGTCGACACGCTGATCCACGAATCCGGCGCGGCCCAGCTCGAAGTGAACTTCCAGCATGCCGATCCGATGTCGCGCGCCGATCAGGTCTTCCTGTTCAAGCGCACCATGCGCGAATGCGCGTTGCGCCATGGCATCTATGCGACTTTTCTTGCGAAACCGATGGAGAACGAGCCGGGCAGTTCGATGCACATCCATCAGTCGATGATCGATGCGAAGACCGGCAAGAACGTGTTCGCCGGCGGCAAGATCGGCAAGCACAGCGAACTGTTCATGCATTATCTCGGCGGGTTGCAGAAGTACGTGCCGATGGCGATGGCATTCTTCGGTCCGAACGTGAACTCCTATCGCCGCCTGGCGCTCGGTCAGGTCGCGCCGATCAATGTGCAATGGGGCTACGACAACCGCACCTGCGGTTTGCGCGTGCCGATGGACACGCCGGAGAACACCCGCGTCGAAAGCCGTTTCGCCGGGTCGGACGCGAACCCGTATCTCGCCATCGCCGCGACCCTGGCCTGCGGTTGGCTCGGCATCAAGGAAAAACTCTTGCCGACCGAACCCTTGACCGGCAGTGCGCAAAGTTTTGGCTACGAACTGCCGCGCTCGCTCGAAGCCGCATTGTCGCAATTGCGTGACTGCGAGGAGCTTGAAGGCCTGCTCGGCAAGCGCTTCGTGAACGCCTACATCTCGGTGAAGCAGAAGGAATACGAGACCTTCTTCCGCGTCATCAGCTCGTGGGAACGCGAGTTCCTGCTGCTCAATGTCTGAATCCGGAGTGCCCATGAATCTTCCGAACATCCGCGAGCTGCAGCAGCTCGATGCCGCCTACCACCTGCATCCATTCAACGACAACGCGGCCTTGGCCAAGCGCGGCACCCGCATCCTGACCAAGGGCGAGGGTTGTTATGTCTGGGATGCCGAGGGCAACAAGTTGCTCGATGCGTTTGCGGGGCTGTGGTGCGTGAATGTCGGTTATGGGCGCAAGGAGCTCGGTGCCGCGGCGGCAAAGCAGATGGAGCAGCTCGCCTACTACAACAGCTTCTTCATGTGCACGACCGAGCCGACCGTGCGCCTCGCCGCCAAGCTCGCCGAGCTGTCTCCGGGCGACTTGAACCACGCCTTCTTCACCAACTCGGGTTCGGAAGCGAACGACACCATCCTGCGCATGGTGCGGCACTTCTGGGCGGTGCAGGACCAGCCGCAGAAGAACATCATCATTGGACGCCACAACGGCTATCACGGCAGCACGGTTGCGGGCGCCAGCCTCGGCGGCATGAAGGGCATGCACAAGCAGGGTGGCTTGCCGATTCCCGACATCCAGCACATCGACGAACCGTTCTTCTTCATCGACGGCGGCGACCTGTCGCCCGACGAATACGGACGCGTTGCCGCACGCCGTCTCGAAGCCAAGATCCTTGAACTCGGGCCGGAGCGCGTCGCCGCCTTCATCGGCGAGCCGATCATGGGCGCGATCGGCGTCTACATTCCGCCGATGACGTATTGGCCCGAGATCGAGCGCATCTGCCGCAAGTACGACGTGCTGCTGATCGCGGACGAAGTGATTTGCGGTTTCGGCCGCACCGGCGAATGGTTCGGCCAGCAATATTTCGGCTTCCAGGCCGACATCATGCCGATCGCGAAAGGCCTGAGTTCCGGCTATATCCCGATCGGCGCGGTGATGTTCAACGATCGCGTCGCCAAGGTGTTGGCCGAGAAGGGTGGCGAGCTCGCGCACGGCTATACCTATTCCGGGCACCCGGTCTGCGCGGCGGTGGCGCTCGAGAACATTCGCTTGTTGCAGGACGAGAAGATCGTCGAGACCGCGAAGCACGAGATCGCGCCCTATCTCGCGAGCCGCTGGGCCGAACTCGGCACCCATGCGCTGGTCGGCGAGGCACGCATTGCCGGACTGGTCGGCGCGCTGGAACTGGTGCCGGACAAGTCGCAGCGCAAGTTCTTCAGCGAGCGTGGCAAGGTCGGCGTGATCTGCCGTGACTTCGCGCTCAAGGAAGGCCTGATCCTGCGCGCGACCTATGATGCGATGCTGCTGTCGCCGCCACTGGTGATCACCAAGGCGCAGGTCGACGAGTTGTTCGAGAAGACGTGGCGTGCGCTGAATCACACCGCCGAGGCATTGGGCGTCGCGACCGCGGTCTGACCGCGGCCATGGCTATGTATCATGGGGCCGACCCGGATTCGGTCATTCACTTGGAGGAATCGCAGATGAAGAAGCATTGGCTCGGCATCCTGATCGCCGGCGCGCTCGCCGGTTGTGGTGGCGACAAGCCCGCGGACAACGCCGCGACGACCGCCACCACGCCCGCGCAGCCGGCGGCCGAGGAAAAGGTCCTGAACATCTACAACTGGTCCGACTACATCGCCGAGGACACGATCGCGAATTTCGAGAAGGAGACCGGCATCAAGGTCACCTATGACGTGTTCGACAGCAACGAAATTCTCGAAACCAAGCTCGTCACCGGCAATACCGGATACGACATCGTCGTGCCGTCGTTGTCCTTCCTCGCGCGTCAGGTCCAGGCCGGCGTATTCCAGCCGATCGACAAGTCGAAGATCGCGAACTACGGCAATCTCGACCCGAAGCTGATGGGCACCATCGCCCAGCTGGATGAAGGCAACAGCTACAGCGTGCCCTATCTGTGGGGCACCACCGGCATCGGCTACAACGTCGCCAAGGTCAAGGAAATCCTGGGCGAGAATGCGCCGGTTGACACTTGGGCGATGGTCTTCGAGCCGGAGAATCTGAAGAAGCTCTCGGCTTGTGGCGTTGCCCTGCTTGATACGCCGTCCGAGATGATTCCGCCGGTGCTGAAGTATCTCGGCGAAGAACCGAACAGCTTCGATGAAGCGGTGATCCAGAAGGCGGTCGATCGCCTCCAGCAGCTGCGGCCGCACATCACCTACTTCCACTCCTCGCAGTACATCAACGACCTCGCGAATGGCGACATCTGCGTCGCGATCGGCTGGTCGGGCGATATCTTCCAGGCCCGTGACCGCGCTGCAGAGGCCGCGAAGGGCGTCGAGATCGCGTATTCGATCCCGAAGGAAGGCGCGCCGGTCTGGTTTGACATGATGGCCATCCCGAAGGACGCCAAGCATCCCGGCAATGCCTACAAGTTCATCGATTACCTGATGCGCCCGGAAGTGATGGCGGGAATCTCGAACTACGTGTCCTACGCCAACGGCGTGGCGCCCTCGTTGCCGCTGATCGATGAGTCGGTGCGCAGCAATCCGGGTGTTTATCCGAGCGAGGAAGTGATGGGCAAGCTGTTCACGCTGGCGGTGCTGCCGCCGGAAGTGGACCGTCTGTTCAACCGCCACTGGACGACCCTGAAAACGGGTCAGTAAGCCTCCGGACCCCTCGCCCGACGGCGAGGGGTTCTTTCTTTGGGGAGAGTGCATGGCTGCCACCGCAACACCCGTCGCCGCTTCGACCGCCAGTGCGAAAGCCGAGCCGCTGCGCGAAGACTACGTTCGCATCGACGACCTGACCAAGGAATACGACGGCTTCCGTGCCGTCGACGACGTCAGCCTGACCATCCGCCAGGGCGAGATCTTTGCCCTGCTCGGTGCCTCCGGCTGCGGCAAGTCGACCCTGTTGCGTTGCCTTGCGGGCTTCGAGAAACCGACCTACGGCAAGATCGATCTCGATGGCAGCAGCATCGTCGAATTGGCGCCCTTCGATCGCCCGATCAACATGATGTTCCAGAGTTATGCGCTGTTTCCGCACATGACCGTGGAACAGAACATCGGCTTCGGTCTGAAGATGGCCGGCCACTCGAAAGACCGGATCAAGACGCGCGTCGACGAAATGCTGAACCTGGTGCAGATGAGCAAGTTCGCGAAGCGCAAGCCGCATCAGCTGTCCGGCGGCCAGCAGCAGCGCGTGGCGCTGGCGCGTTCGCTGGCGTTGAGTCCGAAACTGCTGCTGCTGGACGAGCCGATGGGTGCGCTCGACAAGAAGCTGCGTTCCCAGATGCAGCTCGAACTGGTGAACATCATCGAGCGTCTCGGCGTCACCTGCGTGATGGTCACGCACGACCAGGAAGAGGCGATGACGATGGCGACGCGCATCGCGATCATGGATGCCGGCAAGATCCGCCAGATCGGCACCCCGGACGAAATCTACGAACAGCCGGCGTCGAAGTTCGTGGCGCAGTTCATCGGTTCGGTGAATCTGATCGAAGGCACGATCGAGGACGACGAGAAGGACCACGTCACCATCCGCAGCGATGTGCTCGAAAATGCGATTTTCGTCGGCCACGGCGTGACCGGCTTCGAAGGTCAGGCGGTGGCCTATGCGCTGCGCCCGGAGAAGATCAAGATCGAGAAAGACGAGCCGGCACAGGAACGCAACAAGGCGCGCGGCACGATCGAGGACATCGCCTACTTCGGCACGCACTCGGTCTATCACGTGCGCCTCGCCACCGGAAAGAAGCTGCTCGTGCATTTCATGAATGCGAAGCGCTGGGCCTCCGAACGCTTCACCTGGAACGATCCGGTGTGGCTGAGCTGGGGCGAGAACGCCGGCGTGGTGCTGACCTCATGATGGCCCGCCTGCGACGCTACCTGCCGGATGGCAAGTGGGCGGTGATCGCGCCGCCGTATTTCTGGATGCTGCTGTTTTTCGCGGTGCCGTTCGCGATCGCGCTGAAGATCAGTTTCGCGAACATCCAGATCGCCATGCCGCCCTACACCAGCCTGACCAGCTGGGCCAGCGACACGCTGACGGTCAAGTTCAACATCGCGAACTACCTGTTTCTGCTGCGCGACTCGCTCTACATCAATGCCTATTTGAGCTCGCTGAAGATCGCCGTCGTTGCGACCTTCTTCTGCCTGCTGGTCGGCTATCCGATCGCCTACGCGATCTCGCGCCTGCCGACCGCGTCGCGCAATACGGCACTGATGCTGGTCGTGCTGCCGTCATGGACGTCGTTCCTGATCCGCATCTATGCCTGGATCGGCATCCTCAAGAACAACGGCCTGCTCAACAACTTCCTGATGTGGCTGGGCGTGATCGACGAGCCGCTGAAGATCCTGCACACGCCCGTCGCGGTCTACATCGGCATCGTCTATGCCTACCTGCCGTTCATGATCCTGCCGCTCTACACGAATCTGGTGAAGCACGATCATCGCCTGCTCGAAGCGGCTTACGACCTGGGCTGCCGGCCATGGCAGGCCTTCCTGAAGATCACCTTGCCGCTGTCCAAGGCCGGCATCATCGCCGGCTCGATGCTGGTGATGATTCCGGTGGTCGGCGAGTTCGTCATTCCAGAACTCATGGGCGGCGCCGACACCCTGATGATCGGGCGCGTGCTCTGGCAGGAAT
>ERZ724527.502-NODE-502-length-19576-cov-4.425029_pt1 | contig 19576 bp, 15 predicted proteins | sample MGYA00376060_ERZ724527 | MGnify/ENA primary metagenome ERZ724527 (study PRJEB28724, sample SAMN07190886) | activated sludge metagenome | isolation source: activated sludge of sewage treatment plant in Hong Hong | place: USA: Christiansburg, Virginia | collected...
ATGGAACTCCGGCCGCGAATACGAAGGCGGCAACACCGGCTACCGTCCGGGCGTGAAGGGCGGCTACTTCCCGGTCGCGCCGCTGGATTCGCTGCACGACATCCGCGCCGAGATGTGCAAGGAACTCGAAGCCATCGGCATCGAAGTGGAAGTGCACCACCACGAAGTGGCGAACGCCGGCCAGTGCGAGATCGGCACCAAGTTCAACACCCTGGTGCAGAAGGCCGACGAACTGCTGTCGATGAAGTACATCATCAAGAACGTCGCCCATCGCAACGGCAAGACCGCGACCTTCATGCCCAAGCCCATCGTCGGCGACAACGGCAGCGGCATGCACGTGCACCAGTCGCTGGCCAAGGGCGGCGTGAACCTGTTCTCCGGCGACGGCTACGGTGGCCTGTCGCAGATGGCGCTGTGGTACATCGGCGGCATCTTCAAGCACGCCCGCGCGATCAACGCGTTCGCCAACTCGACCACCAACAGCTACAAGCGCCTGGTGCCGGGCTTCGAGGCACCGGTGATGCTGGCGTACTCGGCGCGCAACCGCTCGGCCTCGTGCCGCATTCCGTGGGTGTCTTCGCCGAAGGCACGCCGCATCGAAATCCGCTTCCCGGATCCGGTGAACTCGGGTTACCTCGCCTTCGCCGCGCTGATGATGGCCGGCCTCGACGGCATCAAGAACAAGATCGATCCGGGTGCGCCCAGCGACAAGGATCTGTACGACCTGCCGCCCGAAGAAGCGAAGGACATTCCGACCGTCTGCCATTCGCTCGACCAGGCACTCGAAGCGCTCGATAAGGACCGTGAATTCCTGAAAGCCGGCGGCGTCTTCAGCGACGACATGATCGACGGCTACATCGACCTGAAGATGCAGGAAGTCACCAAGTTCCGCGCTGCGACGCACCCGCTCGAGTTCCAGCTGTACTACTCGATCTGAGTCCGGAGAAATCCCGCCCGGCGATGTCACGCCGGAAGCCCTGCTGAGGCCTTGATCTCGAGACGATCGCTCAGCAGGGCACCGGGTTCAGCACAGGAAGGGCGATGTGAACGACGCGACCGCCGGTCGCTGACGATCGCTCCTCGACCTGCCATCCGATCCGCGTCGCGAGGCGGCCGACCAGGGTCAGTCCCAGTCCTCGATCACTTCGGGTCGGACCGGGACGCACCGGTTCGCCCCGGGAAACGGCCGTCGTTTCGAAGGTGATCTGAAACGCATTGTCGGCACACCTCATGAGCAGGGTGCCGACCGGTGCCGGAGGGATCAGGCGTCGCACCACGCCCTGCAGGATCAGCGTCGCTTCCCGCAACGGCACGACGATGGATCCTGTCGCCTCGACCGACACCAGCAATCCGTTGCCATCGACCGACGCGACGATGGGTGCAGCGCCATCGTGCAGCAGGCGGGCGATGTCGACCTCGATCATCTCGACCGGTTCGCGACGGACCAGACGCAACAGGACGTCGACGAGTTCGCCGAGTTCGCCCACGCCCCGGTCGATGCGACGGATGCGTTGCCGCGTGGCCTCGTCGAGGTCGTCCTGCTCCGACAGCACCTCCGCCGCGCCACGCACGACCGCGACCGGCGTGCGCAATTCGTGGCTCGCGTCGGCAAAGAACGCGCGCTCCGACGCATCGGCCTCGACGAGCCGCGCCTGATAGCCGTCGATGGCTTGCGCAAGACGACCCAGCTCATCGGCGTTGGTGCCCACGGCCAGATGCGTGCGGCGGGCCTCGGTCGGCAGTGACTCCACGGCCTTCGCCAGGGACCGCACCGGTGCAATCGACGAGCCCGCGAGCCACCAGCCCAGTCCACCGGACAGCAAGGTACCGAGCAGGATGATCGCGATCAGGAAGTTCGTGAAGTGCCGCTCCAGGCGCTCGATGTCACTGAGGTCGATGACAAGGAGCAGCCGGCCCGGCGCGATATCGAAGACGCCGACATGAACACCGGTGTCGTCCTCGTCCTCGAATTCATGGATGCCCGGCGGGAGATCGGCGATCTCGGCGGGCGCATCACTTGCACCCTCCGGGGTCCTCAAATAGCCGCTCAGGCGATGGGTGCGCGGCAAGGTCGTGGTCGGGTCGGTCGCCAGTCGAAGGCCGTAGTCTTCGGCCTGGCCGCGCAGGATCTCGTCCACGAGTACGTGTTCGTAGTCCTCGGCGATGAACACCATCGCGCCGGCAAACAACAGGCAAAGCAGGCCACCGAGCACGGTGAAACCGAGTGCGACGCGGGCCCGCAGTCCCAGGTTCATGGCGGCGCCGCCAGGCGATAACCGACGCTACGGATGGTCTGGATCAATGCCGTGTCGAAGCCCCGATCGATCTGCGAGCGCAAGGCGTGCATGTGTGTCTGCAGCGCCGCCCGATCGCCGCTGCCATCCGCCCACACGATCCGGCGCAACTTCTCGTGCGAGACGACCGCCGGCGATTGCGTCATCAACGCGACCAGGATCTGCGATTGCGCCAAGGTGAGCATGCACTGTCGATCGCCGCGGGTGGCGATCATCGATCTGGGGTCGTAGGTCAACGAACCAATCCGCAGGGGCGCATCGAGCCGGGGTCGGACGCGTCGAATCAGGGACGCAATGCGTGCCTCGAGTTCCCGCATCGCGAATGGCTTGACCAGATAGTCGTCCGCACCTTCGGCGAAACCGCGGAGCTTGTCGTCGAGGGTGTCGCGCGCGGTCAGCATCAGAATCGGCACTCCGTGCCCGGCGGCACGCAAACGCTGGCACAGCTCGAGGCCATCGAGCTTGGGCAGGCCGAGATCCAGCACGATCACGTCGATGTTTCCCGCCATCGCGGCGGCGAGGCCGCGCTCGCCATCCGGCGCGTGATCGACGCTGTAGCCGCGCCGTTCGAGAAAGTCCCAGATGTTGGCGGCAATGTCGTGTTGATCCTCGATGATCAGCACGTGCAAGCCGAGCGGAGCGCGAGCAGGAGTCATGCCCTTAGCTTGCCATCGTCGCACGCTGCTTAACAATTTCCTGAGATTCGCCTGAGACGCGCTTACGACCCCGCGCCGCATGCTGCCGACCTCGAGCGTCCCTCCGTGACGCTGCCCCGTCGCGGAGCGATCCATGTCATCTACCTCATCCCTCCGGGGGCGTTATCGACCCGTGCTCGCCCTCGCGGTCGTCTTCCTGCTGCTTTCGTTCCTCACCCGACTGACGCTGCTGCTCGCGGTCGGCGACAAATACGCCGAGACCGTCACCGAGTGGCCCTACATTTTCGGCATCGGCGCAGGATACGACGTGCTCGCGTTCCTCTACTTTGCTTGGCCGCTCTTGCTCTGGCTGTCGTTCGCACCCACCCGATGGCTGACCAGTCGCATCGGCCAGATGCTGCATCTGCTCTTGTGCTGGGGCCTGGTCGCAGTATTGATGTTCGTCGCCGTGGCCGAGTGGACCTTCTGGGAGGAGTTCCAGACACGCTTCAACTTCATCGCGGTCGACTATCTCGTGTACACCACCGAGGTGCTCGGCAACATCCGCGAGTCCTATCCCGTCGGCTGGATTCTCGGCGGTCTCGCGACGAGCTCGCTAGTCGTGATCGTGGCCGGCCTGAGGTTCTGGCGCGTGGCGGACGATGCATCGACCCGAGTCGGCCGCGCCGGTGTCGTCGCCGGGTGGCTGGTCGCGACGGTGGCCACCGTCGGCCTGGTCAGCGGCGACATGAAGGACCGCGGCCAGAACCAATACGCGGTCGAGCTGGCGGGCAACGGCATCTATCAGTTTTTTTCCGCCTACCGCAGCAGCTCGCTCGACTACCGACGCTTCTATCGAACACTGCCCCGGGACGAGGCGTATGCGGTGGCGCGCCGTTCGCTGGCTACCCCGGATGCACATTTTGTCGCCGACGACCGCTTCGACATCCGCCGCGACATCCGCAATGCCGCGCCCGAGCAGCGGCTCAACGTGGTGCTCATCAGCATCGAGTCGTTGTCCGCCAGCTATTCCGGCACCTACGGACGGCCCGATTCGTTGACGCCCGAGCTCGACCGTCTCAGCGCTGACAGTCTGGTCTTCACGAAGCTCTTCGCATCCGGCACGCGTACGGTGCGTGGCCTGGAGGCGCTCGCGCTGTCGGTGCCGCCGACGCCGGGCGAGTCGATCGTCAAGCGGCCCGGCAACGAGGGCTTGTTCAGCCTGGCCGAGGTGTTCAACAGCAAGGGCTACAGCTCGACGTTTCTGTACGGCGGCTACGGTGCCTTCGACAACATGAACTATTTCTTCGGTCACAACGGTTACGCCGTGGCCGATCGTTCCGATATTCCGAGCGACCGCATCCATCAGGCGAACATCTGGGGGGTGGCCGACGAGGACCTGTACTCGCTGGCGATCGACACGTTCGACCGACTCAGCGGCGAGCGCAAGCCGTTCTTCGCCCACCTGATGACGACCTCGAACCACCGCCCGTACACGTTTCCGACCGGTCGCGTCGATCGACCGCAGGGGGAACGCAACAGCGCGGTGGCGTACACCGATTGGGCCGTGGCCGACTTCCTCCGCCGCGCGCGCAGCAAGCCCTGGTTCGACGACACGATCTTCGTGATCACCGCCGATCATTGCGCGTCCAGCGGCGGCATCGCCCGCCTGCCGGTGTTCCGCTACCACATTCCGATGTGGATCTATGCGCCCAAGCACATCGCGCCGGGGCGCGTGAACCGGATGATGGCCCAGATCGACATCGGCCCGACGGTGCTGGGTCTGCTCGGCATGGACTATCGCAGTTCGTTCTACGGCGTCGACCTGTTCCAGCTCCCGGAAGGTCGCGAACGTGCACTGCTCGGCAACTACCAGCGCCTCGGCTTCCTCCGCAACGATCAGCTCGTCGAGCTCGCGCCGCATCGCGAGGTCGTCAGCGTCCGGCCCGACTACGAAGAAGACCGCCCGCAGCAGAGCATCCCGCTCGATCCGCAATTCGCACTGGAAGCCGTCGGCTATTACCAGACCGCCAGCGATCGCTTCCGCCGCGGACTGATGCGCATGCCGACGCCGCCCGCGCCGCCCGACAATCACGTCGTGCTCGCTCCCTGAGATCGGGTACGGCGTGCGCGTGGCCCGGTTCCGCACCGGTCTGCGTGAAACGTGGTGGAGACTTCCTCCATCAGGATCACGCCCATGTTGCGTCAAACGCTCCGCTGCATTGCCCTCGCTGTCCTGTGCCTGTCCGCGCCGTTGCGCGCGGCCGACTACTGTGTCGCAAGCGCGAGCGAGTTCGTCACCGCGCTGACCGCTGCGGCCGCCAGCAACGAGGACGATACGATCAAGCTGGTCGGAACGACGATGTCGCTCGCGGCCGCAATCGACTTGACGGTCAAGGGCGACCTCACGCTGCGCGGCGGCTACGGCAGCGGTTGCCCGTTCATCCTGCCATCGGGCGGCATGACCACGCTCAATGCGACGAACACTGCCCTCCAGCTCGGCAAGCCCAGCGGCGACCTGACGCTGTCACGACTGCGCTTCTCGGGATTCAGCATCGTCCGCGTGTCGGACAGCAGCTGGGCCTCGGCGGTCATCAGTGGTCGCGTGCTGGTGCAACGGTCTGCCTTCGACGGCAATGGCACCGGCCTGCTGGTCAGCACGAGCCACCACGATCTGCGCATCGAGAACAACCTGTTCAACGCCAGTACCGTGGACAGCGGCAACGTCCTCAGTGGCGCCGGTCTGACGGTGTCGATCAATCCCGGGGCCGTCGCCGACATGGCGGTTGAAATCGTCCACAACACGGCGGTGGGCAATCGCTACGGCTACTCGATCTTCACCGGCGGCGCGGTGCCACCGGTCATCAGCGCATTCGCGAACAACATCGCCCACGACAATCGCTCGCAGGACCTCGTATTGCGCATTCCGGTCAAGGCCAACAACAACCTCTGGCAGACGCTGAGCGTGGCCGGCGACGGCGCCCTCGCGGCGGGGTCAGCGAATAATCTCGCGTTGAATCCACAGCTTGACGCCAGCTACCGACCGATCGTGCCGAGTGCGCCGGTGATCAATGCCGGCACCAGCTTCCCGCAGGGCGGCTTGCCGTCGTCGGACCATGGCGGCGCGGCGCGGCGAGTCGGCACGCGCCCGGACATCGGCGCCTACGAAAGCAACGTCAACGATGCGGCCGTGCTGCAGGTGACAAATACCAACGACAGCGGCGCCGGATCGCTGCGTCAGGCGATCCTCGACGCCAACACCAATCCGGACACGAAGACGATCGAATTCAACATTGCCGGCACCTGTCCGCGCGTGATCGCACCCGCAACCAACTTGCCGACGATCACGTCGCCGGTGTCCATCCTCGGCTACTCGCAGCCGGGCAGTGCACGCAACAGCGACGCCGTCGCGTTCAATGGCACGCTGTGCGTGGCCCTGGTCGGCAACGGCGCACGGACGACCGGCCTGCACCTGCTCACCGGCGCGGACGAGACGATGTCGGTCGAGGGCCTGTCCTTCAACGGATTCATCAGCGAAGGCGTGAAAATCTCGGGTTCCGGCATCGGCGAGGTGCGCGGCAACCTCTTCGGCGGCAATCTGAGCGGCGTGATCCTGCTCGAACCCGGGTTCGAGGATGCAGCGATCCGAATACAGGATGCGGACCGCAGCGTGGTCGGCGGCTACGACATCGACGAACGCAACGTGATCGCGCGTGCCGCGCAGGCCGGCATCCGTCTCGAGGGCGGCACGGCGGCACGCATCGTTCGCGGCAACCTGATGGGCTTCGATCCGACCGGCACCATCGCCCGCGGCAATGCCGTCGGCATTCGCATCGCCGGCGGCTATGCCGATGACATCAATCGCAATCGCATCGGCTTCAGCGATACCCACGGCATCCTGGTCGAACCGGGGAGCACGGCACAGAAGCTGCGCATCCAGAGCAACCGGATAGGGTTGACTGCCACCGACGCTCCAGCCGGCAACGGTGGCAATGGCCTACGCATCAGCGCCGGCAGCGAGCATGTCGTGAGCGGCAACACGGTGCGCCACAGCGGCACTGATGGCCTCGTCGTCCTGAGCGCGGCTCGGCGGGTCAGCATCGTCGCGAACTACATCTCCGACAACACGCTGCAAGCCATCGATCTGTCGCCGGATGGCGTCAATCCGCTGAACCTGGATGTCGGCGCGACGGGTGCGAACGATGACCAGAACCGTCCGGAAATCCTCGACGTCACCGGAAACCGACAAGGCGCAACCGCGATCGGACGACTGTCCAGCGACAACGGCCGCTACGACATCGCGTTCTACAAGACGCCGGAGTGCGACGCCGACGGGTACGGCGAGGCCGGTGCCTTGATCGGCCATACCGTCGTCGACATTGTCTCCGCGACGCCGCTGGCGAATGGCCTGGCCACCTTCGTGGTCGGGTTCGATGGCGACGCCGACCTCGGCGGTGCAGCCATTACCGCCATCGCGACCGACGACGAGGGCAACAGCAGCGAAGTCTCGGGCTGCAACCGGATGATGTTGCGCGACGGCTTCGAGTAGACCGCTCGGGCACGGCGGTGTGGCACCGGACGGAGCCTCTACACTGTCGCCATGTCCCTGACCGATTCCCTGCCCCTGCTCGATGCACTGAGCCTGCCTTTGCTGCTGCTCGATCGCGAGCGCCGCATCCTGGCGCCGAACGCGGCGTTCTGCGCCTGGACCGGCGCCGGTGCGCGGCGCTGGAGCGGCATCGCGGTTCGTGAGTTGGGCGGCATCGGGGCGCAGCTCGATGCCGCGCTGTTGCGCTGTACGCACGAACATCAAACCCAGCGCTTCACGAATGCCCTGTTCCAGCCCAAGCCCGACCTCGAACTGCGTGCGGATGTCATCTGCACCGCGGTCGTCAATGGCGACGTCGCCTATGCGATCGAATGGCATCGCGCCGCCGATCTGCCGGAAGCCGAACGCGCCGCGGCCTTGCCCAATGCGCTGGCGGCGACCTTGAAAGGCCTGGCGCACGAGGTACGCAATCCGCTGGCCGGCTTGCGTGGCGCCGCGCAGTTGCTGGCACGGCGCATCCACGACGCCGACTTGCGCCGCTACATCGACGTGATCGATGCCGAGACGCAACGACTGGCCGATCTGGTCGAACGCCTGCTCGACCCGCATCCGCAACGACCGTTCGCGGCGCTGAACATCCACGACGTGCTCGAACGCGTGCGCGCGCTGGCCGAAGCCGATGCCGGCTGGAGCGCGCGCATCACCCGCGATTACGACCCCAGCTTGCCGGAACTGCTCGGCGACCGCGACCGGCTGATCCAGGCGATGCTGAACCTGGTGCGCAACGCGCTCGAAGCCGGCGCCAACGAGGTGCGGCTGCGTTCGCGCGCCGAACATGGCGTGGTGATCGGCGAAACCACGCATCGCCTGGCCTTGCGCATCGACGTGATCGACGACGGCCGCGGCATTCCCGAAGCGCTGGCGCCGCGCGTGTTGTTGCCGCTGGTGTCGGGGCGCGCCGAAGGCAGCGGACTCGGGCTGGCCCTGGCCCAGGAAATCGCGCGCGAACACGGCGGCGGCCTCGGCTTCGTCAGCCGTCCCGGCCATACCGTTTTCACCTTGTTGCTGCCTTATGAGCGCGACTCCGGCGACAATGCGGCATGAGCGAAGTCTGGATCCTCGACGATGACCGCTCGGTGCGCTTCGTGCTCGCCGAGTCGCTGCGCGATGCCGGTTACCGCGTGCGCGACTTCGACAACGCGCGCGCGGCCCTGAGCGTGCTCGCCCACGCCGAGCCCGATGTCGTGTTCACCGATGTGCGCATGCCCGGCACCGACGGCTTCCAGTTCCTCGATCTGCTCAAGCGCAGCAAGCCCGACGTGCCAGTGATCGTGATGAGCGCCTATACCGACATCGCCAGCACCAGTGCGGCGTTTCGGGGCGGCGCCTTCGACTTCCTGCCCAAGCCCTTCGATCTCGATGCCGCGACGCGCTTGGCGCAACGTGCGCTCGCCGGTGCTGCGCCGACAGCGGAGACGGCGCCGCCCGGCGACGAGACGATGTCGCTGCTCGGCGAATCGCAGCCGATGCGGGAATTGTTCCGTTCCATCGGGCGGGTCGCCGCCACCCATCTGAACGTGCTGATCACCGGCGAGACCGGCACCGGCAAGGAGCTGGTCGCGCGCGCATTGCATCAGCATTCGCTGCGCGCGCGCGGCCCCTTCCTGGCCCTGAACACCGCGGCGATTCCGGCCGAATTGCTGGAATCGGAGCTGTTTGGCCACGAGGCAGGCGCATTCACCGGCGCGCACAAGCGGCACATCGGCCGCTTCGAGCAGGCGCAGGGCGGCACCTTGTTCCTGGACGAAATCGGCGACATGCCGACCGCACTGCAGACGCGCCTGCTGCGCGTCCTCGCGGAGGGCGAGTTCTACCGCGTGGGCGGACGCGAGCTGATCCGCGTCGATGTGCGCGTGATCGCGGCGACGCATCAGGATCTGGAAGCTCGTGTCGCGCACGGCGAGTTTCGCGCCGACCTGCTCCATCGCCTCGATGTCGTGCGTCTCGAATTGCCGCCGCTGCGCGCACGTCGCGACGATATTCCGCTGCTGGCGCAAAGTTTTCTCGATCGCGCGGTGCGCGAGGCGCGCGTCGAATCGAAGCGCTTCAGCGCCGACGCGATGGCCAAGCTGAAGGCGCATGACTGGCCCGGCAATGTCCGGCAGCTCGAAAACCTGTGCCGGCGTCTCGCGGTCGTGACGGCCGGCCGCGAGATCGGCGTGCATGAACTGCCGGCCTTCCTGACCGATCCGCAGATCGCGGCGGCAAGCCGTTCCCGCAGCGATCTGGCGCCGGGAGCGGCCCTTGGTCGCGGGGGTGGTGATGCCGACTGGCCGGACGTCTTGCGCCATGCCATCCAGCAGGCGATCCGCCAGGGCAGGCCCGGCGTGTTCGACGAGGCCCGCGAACTGTTCGACAAGACCTTGCTCGAAGCCGCGCTCGAACTGACGCGCGGCCATCGCGTCGATGCCGCGCGTCTGCTCGGCATCGGCCGCAACACCATCACCCGCAAGCTAGGCAGTTCGCGCAACCGGCGGGGATAGTGCGGTCAGCGGCGACTACGCCGACACCGCAAGGCTTTCGCGGTGATAGATGCGCGCGGCGATCGCGGCGGCGACGCTGGCGATGGCCAGTCCGCTGCCGATCAGGACCGCCCATTCGGTGCCGCTGATGGCTTCGGCACGGACCAGGCGCATGATGGCCTGGTGCTGCGCCAGCAGCGGCACCGCGAACATCCACAGCTGCGCCTTGATCGGCACCACCATCATGATCATGGTCGGAATCAGCGGGATCATGGTGAACAGGCCGAGCCAGCTCTGTGCTTCGCGATAGCTTTTCGCATTCGCGGCGATCAGGGTCTGCAGCGACGAAGCCAGCAGGATCACCGGACCCAGCGCCAGCAGCAGTTGCAGGAAGACCGACGGGCCGAGGTTGAACTTCAGTCCGAGCTTGGTCAGCGGCATCTGCGGCAACAGCACGGCGAACGCAATCAGCGTCAGCAGCAGAGAGCCGATCGCGAAGGCCGAGGTTGCGCACAGTTTGCCGAGCATGATCTTGCCGCGCGGAACCGGCGTCGCCAGCAGCGGCTCCAGCGATTGCCGCTCGCGTTCGCCGGCGGTGGTGTCGATGGCGAGATACATGCCACCCATGAAGGCGCCGAGGATCAGCATGTAGGGCAGGAAGGCGAGGAACTGTGCGCCGCGGGCGACATCCGAGGCCTGATCGCGATCCACGATCGCCAGCGGACGCACGACCAGGGGATTGATCCCGCGTGCCACCAGGCGCAGCGCGCCGACCTGCTGTCCGTAGGCGGTCAGCGCGTCCTCGACGCGGCGCCGCGACTGCTCGGTGTCCTGGCGCGAACCGTCGTAGATCAACTCGACCTCGGCCGGCTCGCCCTTGCCCCAGGATTCGGCATAGTCCTTGCCGATGCGCAGGATCACTTCCTCGTCCTGGGCCTTGATCGCGGCAACCGGGTCCTTCGGGCCATCCTCGATCTTGATGTTGCGCGTGCCGATGAAGGCCACCAGGTTCGGCGCCATCTCGGCGCCGATCACCGGAAGCTCCAGCGGCTTCTCGGCGCGTCCGAGTTCGCGCGTCATCACCGTCGAAATCAGCACCGAGAACAGCAGCGGGCCGAGCAGCGGACTGACGATCAGCGCGTTCATCACCGTCTTGCGGTCGCGCAGGTTTTCCAGCACTTCCTTGCGGAAGATGGTCCAGATTGGCGATTTCATCCGAACAGTCCCTCATCAGTACCGATCGCCTTCACGAAGGCGTCTTCGAGATTCGCTTCACCGGTCTGCGCACGCAGCGCATCCGGTGAGCCCTGGGCAACGACCTTGCCTTTCGCGATCACCACGATGTGGTCGCAGAGTGCGCCGACCTCCTGCATGATGTGCGACGAGAACAACACGCAGCGGCCTTCATCGCGCAGCTTGTGCAGGAAGCCGCGCATCGCCCGCGTCGACATCACGTCGAGCCCGTTGGTCGGTTCGTCGAGGATGACGTTGCGCGGATCGTGGATCAGCGCACGTGCAATCGCGGTCTTCACGCGCTGGCCCTGCGAGAAGCCCTCGGTGCGGCGGTCGGCGATGTCGTGCATGCCGAGCGCCGCGATCAGCGCATTGCTGCGTTCATCGCCGACGCGGGCATCGAGCCCGTGCAGATCGGCGAAGTAGCGGATGTTCTCGCGTGCCGTCAGGCGCTTGTACAGGCCGCGTGAATCCGGCAACACGCCGAGGCGGCGTCGCACTTCCACGGTCTCGGTCTGCGCGTCGAGCGCATCCACCAGCACGTGGCCATGGTCGGGCTTCATCAGCGTATAGAGCATGCGCAGCGCGGTCGTCTTGCCGGCGCCATTCGGTCCGAGCAGGCCGGTGATCTTGCCGTCCTCGGCCGTGAAGCTGATGCCATCGACCGCCTTGACGGTGCCGAAGGCCTTGTGCAAATCGCGTACTTCGATCATGGCTTACGGCCCCCAGCCATTGGCGTTCAGGAAGGCCGGAATCACCGGCATGGCATCGAGGCAGCTCGCGTCGAGTGCCTTCGCGTCGGTCTTGTCGATGAACTCGGCGGCCAGCTTGGGCATGCATCCGGCGGTGAGCACGATGTGGCCGCGCCCACGCACGACCAGATGACGGCCGTTGCGATACCCCTTCGCGGCTTCGTCGCCATAACGCGGCGGCGTGACCGGATCGAACTCGCCCGAGAGCAGCAGCACCGGCACGTCGCTGGTGATCGGATCGTGGAAGTCCTTGGGACGCTCGCCCTTCGGCCAGCCGGCGCATTGCGCCTGCATGCCGGTGACCATGTCGGTGCCGAGCAGGCTGTCGGCGTCGGCCGGATCGACGACGAAACCGTCGTTGTCCTCACTGCAGATCACGCTGAGTTGCATGCCGTGCATGATCGACTCGCCGAGATCGCCGAGGATCATGTCCGACTGCGCCATCAGGGTGTCGAAGCGGCCTTCGGCGGCCTCGTTCAGGGCATGCGGCAACAATGCGGCGGCTTCCGGCGAATACGCGAACAGGCGCACGGTCGAAGCGAGATGGCCGAATGTGAAAGCGTCGTCGCGCACCGCCCAGCTCTTGCTGTCGCGGTAATGCACCGGTTGCTCGGCGCTGCGCAATTGCAGCTTGAGTTTGGCCAGATCCTCGGCAGGATCGCCATAGGCCTTGAAGCAGGCCGCGTCGTCGCGACAGCGCTTGAAGATCGATGCCAGCGCCGACTCGAGGTTCTTTGCATGGTCGTTGCCGAGGGCGAGTGTCTGTGGGGCTACGCCATCGAGAATGATGCTGCGGATGCTGTCCGGGTAGTAGCGCAGGTACGTCTGCGCCGCGCGGGTGCCGTAGGAGCCGCCGACGAGGTTGACCTTGGCGGCCCCGAGCGCCTTGCGCACCGCATCGAGATCGCCGACTGCGACCGTGGTCGTGTAGTAGCGCGGGTCGGCATGGTCGGACAGCTGCCGGGCACACTTCTCCGCGAAGGCCTTCTGTGCATCGGCACTCGCGTCTTCCTCGGCCGAGAATGCGCTCTCGTCTTCCTCACCCTTGCAGATCAGCTTGTTCGAACCGCCGGTTCCACGCTGGTCGACCAGGATGATGTGGCGCTTCTCGCGCATGCGCTCGAAGCCGGTCGCGGTGGCCGGAAAGCTGTCGAGTGCCGACTGGCCCGGGCCGCCGGCCAGGAAGAACACCGGATCCGGTTCGGGGCTGGCCGTCTTCGCCGGCACCAGGGCGATGCGCACGTCCATCTTGCGGCCTTCCGGCGCGGCCGGGTTTTCCGGCACCGACAGCGTGGTGCATTGCGCACCGAGCACGTCGGCAATGGCCGGGTTCTTGAGATCGCAGTCCGCGAACACCAGCGAACCGATGGTCCGCTTCGCGTTCACGTCCGCTGCGCTCAATGCCATCGCGATTCCGATCGCGACGGCGCAATACGACTTCATCATCATCATCCTCCTCGGGATGGCGCGCATCCTAGGGGAGTGCGGCAAAGATTGCCGAGTGACGTTTGTCAGTCGAGCTGGTTGACGCCGGACTCAGCGCGAGCTGACGTATTTCTCGCGACGGATCGCCGGCACCGGCAGGCCAAAGGCCTTCAAGGCCTCGAAGCTGGCGTCGACCATGTTCGGGTTGCCGCAGAGGTAGGCGATATCGCGCGCGGCATCCGGCGTGAATTCGGGGAAGGCTTGCTGGACGTAGCCGCTGCGATCGTCGCCGCGCGCGGTTGCCCGTGCTTCGCGCGACAGGCAGGGCACGTAGCGGAACCACGGCTGCGCATCGGCAAACGCATCGAACTCGTTTGCGTAGAGCAGGTCGACCGCCGAGCGCGCACCCTGCAACAACACGACTTCGATCCCGCGTTCGCGATGGTGGCGCAGCAGTTCCGGCAGCATCGCGCGGTAAGGCGTGACGCCGGTGCCGGTGGCAACGAGCAGGTAGCGCGCGTTCCGGTCGGTATCGAACAACACGAAGCGGCCGTAGGGACCGCTCGCCTGCACCGTTTCTCCGGGTGCCAGCGCCGACAGCAGTTTCGTTGCGGCACCGCCGTCGACATAGGACACGGCGATCTCGATATGCGCTTCCTGGTTGTACGGATCGTTCGCGACTGTCGCCACCGAATAGCTGCGCTTGGTCGGCTTGCCGTCGTCGTACTCGAAATGCACCTGCAGGAACTGCCCGGGAATGAACGCAAGCGCGTTGCCGTCGGCGCGGTCGAAGGCGAGATGGCGTACCGTCGGCGCGAGCATGTGCGCACGCGCCAGTCGCAACACGAATTGTTCGGCCATGGGTGCACTCCGGAAGGGGCCGCGATTCTAGCCGCTGTGCTAGCCTCGCGCGCCGAAATCCGGAGCGGTGCATGACAGAGTTGGCGCTATCCATCCGCGGTCTGCAGAAGACCTATGACAATGGCGTGGTCGCACTGCGCGGCATCGATCTGGACGTGGCCGCCGGTGATTTCTTCGCCTTGCTCGGCCCGAACGGCGCCGGCAAGTCCACCACGATCGGCATCATCACCTCGCTGGTGCGTCCGACCGCGGGCAACGTCAAGGTGTTCGGGCACGATCTCGGCACGGCGCGCGAGCACGCCCTGTCCTGTGTCGGCGTGGTGCCGCAGGAAATCAACTTCAACCAGTTCGAAAAACCTTTCGACATCGTCGCGAACCAGGCCGGTTTCTATGGCTTGCCGCGCCCGCTCGCGCGCGAGCGGGCCGAAAAATACCTGAAGCAACTCTCGCTCTGGGACAAGGCCGAGGTCGCGGCACGGACCTTGTCGGGCGGCATGAAGCGGCGCTTGATGATCGCTCGCGCGATGGTGCACGAGCCGCGCCTGCTGATCCTCGACGAACCGACCGCCGGCGTCGACATCGAGATCCGCCGCTCGATGTGGCAATTCGTGCAGGGCATCAATGCCGCCGGCACGACCGTGATTCTCACCACCCATTACCTGGAAGAAGCGGAAAGTCTGTGTCGCAACATCGCGATCATCGACAAGGGCACGATCGTCGAAAACACCGCGATGAAGACGCTGCTGGCCAAGCTTGATCGCGAATCCTTCATCCTCGACCTGACCGATCCGATCGACATCTGCCCGGACATCGGCATCGTCCACTTGAAGCGTGTCGATGCGACCACGCTCGAAGCCGACGTGCCCAAGGGCACCAGCTTGAACGAGTTGTTCGACGCGCTCGCGAAGACCGGCATTCGCGTGCGTTCGCTGCGCAACAAGGCGAATCGACTGGAGGAATTGTTCCTGAGCCTGGTGGAGCGCGGACAGGGAGGTGCGAAATGAACGCGGCCGGCAACTGGGTGGCACTGAAGACCATCGTCTTCCGCGAAGTCAATCGCATCCTGCGCATCTGGGGCCAGACCCTGGTGCCGCCGGCGATCACGATGACGCTGTACTTCGCCATCTTCGGGAACCTCATCGGCGGTCGCATCGGCGAGATGCACGGCATGCGCTATATCGATTTCATCGTGCCCGGCCTGATCATGATGTCGGTGATCCAGAGCAGCTACGGCAACATCGTGTCGAGCTTCTTCGGATCGAAATTCCAGCGCTTCATCGAGGAATTGCTGGTCAGCCCGACCCCGAACTGGGTGATCCTGACCGGTTACGTACTGGGCGCCGTTGCGCGCGGCGTGATGGTCGGCGCGATCGTGCTGGTGGTGGCGATGTGCTTCACGCGCATCCAGCTGCACCATCCGCTGGTGACCCTCGCCACCCTGCTGCTGACCTCGGTGATGTTCGCATTCGCCGGCTTCATCAATGCCGTCTATGCGAAGAAGTTCGACGACATTTCGATCGTGCCGACCTTCATCCTGACGCCGCTGACCTATCTCGGCGGGGTGTTCTACAGCGTCAGTCTGCTGCCGCCGTTCTGGGAAAAGGTCTCGCACCTGAATCCGGTTCTGTACATGGTCAATGCCTTCCGCTACGGACTGCTCGGTGTCAGCGACGTGCCGCTGGCGACGGCCTTCGCGGTGATGGTCGCAGCGACCATCGCCCTGGGTGCGTTGTCGATGCACCTGCTGGTGACGGGCAAGGGTTTGCGGGCCTAGGCGGCCAGCGTCGATACTTGCAGGCGTCCGGTCAGCGGGGAGGCTGCCGGCACGGTCCGATCCATCCATCCTCTGGGGTCATCATGTCGAAGTCGGTGTTGTCCGCGGCCTTGTCCGCGTTGTGGTTGCTGTCGTCCCCGTTCGTCGTCGCACAGGCGCAGGAGTCCACCGATGCGGCGGCGCAGTTGCGTGAATTCAACGCTTCGCTGCAGTATCAACGCGGTGACGTGCCAGTCGCGGCAGCGCACGCCACGCTGCACCTCGACGGCGGCTTTCGCTTCCTGCCACCAGCCGATTCGCGCCGCGTGCTGGAACAGCTCTGGGGCAATCCGCCCGATGACAGCGTGCTCGGCATGCTGGTGCCCGACGGGCTGGAGGTCACCGACGAGCGCAGCTGGGCCGTCGTGTTGACGTACTCGGACGACGGCTACGTGTCCGACGAGGAAGCCGCGAAGATCGACTACGGCGATCTGCTCAAGACCATGCAGGAAGAGACGGCGTCCGCAAACGACCAGCGCGAGAAGGCCGGCTACGGGCGTGTCGATCTGGTCGGCTGGGCCAGCCCGCCGCGTTACGACGCCGACAAGAAGAAGCTGCACTGGGCCAAGGAACTCGCGTTCGGGGGCGCCGAACAGCACACGGTCAACTACGACATCCGTGCGCTTGGGCGTGGCGGCTATCTGAGCCTCAATGCCGTCGGCGGCATGGGCGATCTCGCGAGCATCCAGCAGGGCATGGGTCGCGTGCTGAACATGGTCGAGTTCGATGCCGGGCATCGTTACGCCGATTTCAACGACGATACCGACAAGGTCGCCGGCTATGGGCTCGCCGCCCTGGTCGGCGGTGTTGCGGCCGGCAAGATGGGCTTGTTCGCGAAGCTCGGCGTGTTGCTGCTCGGCTTGAAGAAGTTCGCGGTGTTCCTGGTCGTCGGTGCGGCAGCCTTGCTGAAGCGCCTGTTCGGCAAGAAGGACGGCAACTCGGCCTAATCCGCCAAGCGAAAGAACCGCTGCGCCGTCGCGACGCTGTTCGCGGCGGTGACGGCGGCATCTTCACCGCGGTCACGCGCGATTTCCGCGCAGATGTGCGGCAGGAAGGCGGGCTCGTTGCGGCGATGGCTGGGTTTCGGTTTCAGCGTGCGTGGCAGCAGATAGGGCGCGTCGGTTTCGATCATCAGGCGGTCGGCCGGGATCAGCTTCACCAGTTCGCGCAAGTGCTGGCCGCGACGTTCGTCGCAGATCCAGCCGGTGATGCCGATGTGGAAACCGCGGTCGAGATAATCGACAAGCTCGTTGCGTTCTCCGGTGAAGCAATGCACCACCGCGGGCGGCAGGCGATCACGCAGTGCATCGAGGATGGCGATGAAGTCGGCATGTGCGTCGCGCTGGTGCAGGAACAGCGGTTTCTGAACGTCGAGCGCGATCTGCAGTTGCTGCTCGAACGCAAAGCGCTGCGCGTCGCGCGGGGAGAAATCGCGGTTGTAGTCGAGACCGGTTTCGCCGACCGCGACCACTTCGTCATGGCACAGCAAGTCGCGAAACAGCGCATCGACGTCGCTGTCGTATTCGTGGGCGTGGTGCGGATGCAGGCCCGCCGTCGCATACAGGAAGGCCGGGTGCGCTGCGGCCAGTTGCTGTGCTTCGACGCTGCCGCTGCGCGAGGCGCCGGTCACGATGATGCGGTCCACCGACGCCGCGCGCGCGCGCGCCAGCAGGGCGGGCAGGTCGTGGCTGAAACTTTCGTGGGTCAGGTTGGCGCCGATATCGATGTGCGTCATGGGGCACCAGTGCTGAACGGGCGCGCGAGTATAGTGGCGCGGTTAACCACGGATTCAGTGCCGGCGCCGCATCGTGCGCCGTGCCACCAAGGAGCTTTCGATGAAACGTGTCGCCGCCCTCGCCCTCGTTCTTGCCTCGGCGTTCGACGCCCAGGCCTACACGCCCGCCTCGGGCTTCTGGCTGAACCCGAATGAATCGGGCACCGGCATCGCCATCGAGATCGAGGACAAGACCCTGTTCATGGCCGCCTACGTGTTCGATGCGCAGGGGCGCTCGACCTGGTTCACCAGTGCCGGCAACCTGACCACCAGCGTCAGTGGCGGTGCCACTTATTACAACGTCTACAACGGCACGCTCAGCGGTTTCGCGAACGGGCAGGCGATCGGCGGTCCGTACTTCTTCCCGCAGATTCTGACCAATGCCGGTGGCCCGGTGCAGATCGTGTTCAATCCGAACGACGAGTCGAAGGCGACCCTGACCTGGGGTGGCCGTACCCTGCCGATCGAGCGGCTCGACTATTACGGTGGCTTCGGCGCAGCGGATCGGGAGATCCAGCGCATGATCGGCGAGTGGTCGGTCGTCGTCGACCTGCATTCGCGTGGCGGCGACTACGCGGTCTATCCGTATTACGGTGACGTGCTGATCTTCGATCTGATCAACCGCCAGCCGACGCCGGACTTCTTCGAAGGTTGTCGCGCCGACACGTCCCTGATCGGTCGCTGCACCACCAGTGCCCTGACTTTTCACGATGCGGCGGGCTACTACGACGCCACCCGTGACGAACATGTGGCCGTGGTGACCGACGCGATTGCCACTTCGGGCAGCCCCGCCCTGTACTGGGCCTACTACCTCGACGTGAACGTGTCCGACTTCGAGGGTGTGGTCGAGCTGTACTTCGGCAACGAAACCGCAGGCGACGGCCCGTACTATCCGGTGCGCGGTAATCGTTCGGGCAGTCGCAGTTTCGTGCTCGACAATGGCGCCGGTCCTGCGCTGGCCGAGGACGATGCCAAGCGCGCCGTGGCGTCACGGTCACTGGCCAAGCAGATCATGGCCCAGAATGGCGGCGTGATGCCGGAGGGTCTGAGTGCCGAAGAAGTGCAGTCGCGCTACGGCATCGACGTGAAGGCGCATGCCGCCAAGGTGCGCGAATTGCAGGCCACGCTCGGCAAGTAAGCCGCGACAGGCGCCTAAATCAGGCGTTGGTGGATGGCCTTCAGCACCGCACGGGTGCGGTCGCCGGTCTGCAGCTTGTCGAGGATGTCGCTGACGTAGTTCTTGACCGTGCCGGTGGCGAGGTCGAGGCTGCGCGCAATCTCCTTGTTCGAATGCCCGGCGGCCATCAGTCGCAGGACCGAGCGTTCGCGCTCGGTCAGCTCCGGCGCGCCATCGGTGCTCGACGATGGCGGACGCGGGCGCTCGACCAGCGTGATTGCGGGCGACAGGCTCGTCGTGGTCACCGGCTGCAGCAATGATTCGCCGCGAGCGACGCGTTCGATCGCAAGCTTCAGTTCCTCGGGCGACACGTCCTTGAGCAGAAAGCCGTTCGCGCCGGCGTCGACCGCGGCGCGGAACAGGGCGTCGTCATCGAAGGTGGTGAGCAGGATGCAGGGCGTGTCGCGGCCGCGCGCGCGCAGCATGCGCAGTGCATCGATGCCGCTGGTGCCGGGCATGCGAATATCGCTGACGATCACGTCGACGGCCGTGGATTCGAGCGCGACCAGGAGTTCGTCACCGTTCGCGGCTTCGATGACCT
>ERZ724527.503-NODE-503-length-19504-cov-11.813204_pt1 | contig 19504 bp, 23 predicted proteins | sample MGYA00376060_ERZ724527 | MGnify/ENA primary metagenome ERZ724527 (study PRJEB28724, sample SAMN07190886) | activated sludge metagenome | isolation source: activated sludge of sewage treatment plant in Hong Hong | place: USA: Christiansburg, Virginia | collected...
AAAAAAACATGAAACTAAAAATATCAACCATTGTAACCATTTGCTTTATAGCAGCTTTGGTATTACCTAGCCTAGTACATGCACAACCTGTATTTGATGATGACGTAAATGATGTTCCCATTGATGGAGGCTTAAGTTTACTAATTGCAGCAGGTGTAGGTTATGGTGCAAAGAAAATGAGAGACAAGAAGATGAGTCAAAAAGATTAATTCTTTAGTTCTATCATCAACAAAATACAAACTTTTATTAAAGCAGTTCTGCAATGCAGAGCTGCTTTATTGTTTCAACACAAACTAAATTAAATTCACCACTTATCTTCGTACTGTATGAAGGCACTTGTTTATAAAAGTACAGGAAGTTGGTATGTAGTAAAAACCAGTGATGGTAAACAATACAATGCACGTATAAAAGGTGTATTAAAAATTGAAGGCATTACTTCTACCAATCCAATTGCTGTTGGCGATGATGTAGAAATGGAAATGGAAAATGAACTAGAAAGTACAACTACCATTACCAAAATTCTCAATAGGCAAAATTATGTTGCTCGTCAATCGCCTCACAATAAACATCAACACCATATTATAGCTTCTAACTTAGATCAAAGTTTATTGTTTGCAACATTAAAAAGTCCCAAAACTTCTACAGGGTTTATAGATAGGTTTTTAATTGCTTGCGAAATGTATCATTTGCCTGCTGTGATAGTATTTAATAAAGCCGATTTATATAAAGAAAAAGAGCAACTAAAATTTGAAGAAGTTAAAGAAACTTACGAAGCAATTGGTTATAAAGTAATACTTGCAAGTGTACAAAATAACCTTGGTGTATCAGAAATAAAAGCAGTATTGCAAAATAAAAAAACCTTATTAAGTGGGCATAGTGGTGTAGGAAAATCAACGTTTATCAATGCTATTTTTCCTCAATTGGATTTACGTACTCAAGAAGTAAGCGATTGGAGTGGTAAAGGCTTGCATACAACAACTTTTGCCGAAATGTTTGATTTGCCTTTTTGTGGAAAAATTATTGATACACCAGGCATTAGAGAACTTGGATTGGTAGGTGTAACGAAGCAAGAATTAAGTGGTTATTTTCCTGAAATGAAAGCCTTGGTAAATGATTGTCATTTCAACAACTGCATGCATATAAATGAGCCTGGTTGTGCTGTAAAAAAAGCCATCAATGATGGCTTAATTGCAATAGATCGTTATGTAAGTTACATGAGTATTTTAGATACCATGAACGATAAAAAATATTAATACACTTTGCTTTCTAAATATTTTGCCACTTCACTTACAGCATCATTGTCTTTTCTATTTTGTGTAAATACAGAAACGCCATTGTAAATATTGTAGTGTAAAGTAAGCGGATGGCCTTTGTATTTAAAATGCCAATCAACGGTATCGCTATCATCTTGTTTGGCTAAAAATTTTACTTTTAATTCTCTTAAGAGCATATTTACAATGCTATTAAATTTTTTCATGCCACAATTGTCGTCAATTACGGCTTCAAGTGTACCTAAAGTACTGGTTAGTTGATAACTCATAGATATTGGTTTTATATTGGATTGAAAAATTACAACGTAGAGAATATGTTTTAAACAAATCGAAGTTTAATACATATATGGATTCTTTTTTGCAGCTTTCATATCTGCTTTTTTTGCTTTTTTGATTGCTTTAGCTTCTTCTTTATTTTTGGGTTTGTAACCATCCATCAACTTTTCTGCACCAACATTATTTACACTTGTAGGGCATCCAGTTTTACTTGCACCACCACCAAAAATATTTCTTAAAAAGTTGCAAGAGCTTAAGCTAACAGTTAAAAAAGCCACTATAGCCAATGTTCTAATTAATTTCATTTTAAATGTTTTAAGCTATGCTAAGTTACTAAAATATGTCTTTAAAAATTTTAATCATACTGTACAATACAGTAACAACACTAAGAAAGTACTTAGTCATGGCAAAAAAACAATCGTGTTTGTAGTAACGAGCAATGCAGGCAATTTATTTTGTAGTATCATTATATTCTTCAAACCAACTAGCATATTTTATATAATTGTTGGCAATTCTATCAATTTCGCCATGTATCAAATCTGTAGAAATATCTTTTACTTTTTTTGCAGGAACTCCAGCATAAATAGTGCCTTCTTCTACAACAGTTCCTTCTGTTAAAACTGCTCCAGCAGCAACAATACTATTGCTGTGTACAATACATCTATCCATTACGATCGATCCCATTCCTATTAAAACATTGTCATGTATAGTGCATCCATGCACCAACGCATTGTGACCAATAGAAACATTGTTACCAATATGAGTCGCATTTTTTTGATACGTACAATGTACCACAGCACCATCTTGCACATTTACTTTATTACCCATTTTAATAGAGTTTACATCGCCACGTAAAACAGCATTAAACCAAATGCTGCATTCATTGCCCATCACAACATCGCCAGCAATAGTTGCATTGGGTGCAATAAAGCAATCATTTCCAAATTGTGGTGTTTTATCTAAAATAGTGAGAATATAAGCCATGACATTTAATTGATAGATGTTAGATGATTGATGATAGAATAGTTCTGTAAATGTAACTTTATATTAAACAATTATAGCATGACGAATTATAAAAATTTACAAGCATGGCAAAAGTCTATTCAATTAGTAAAAGAAGTGTATGCCATTACCAAAATGTATCCTAAAGAAGAGTTATTTGCATTAACATCTCAAACAAAAAGGGCTGCTGTTTCTGTTCCAAGTAATATTGCAGAAGGTTGTGGAAGAAGAACAAAAAAAGACACTCGGCATTTTTTATTTATTGCAAGAGCCTCATTGTATGAGTTAGAAACCCATTTGAATATTGCAGTAATGGTAGAAATATTATCTGAAGTTGATTTCAATAAAGTTACACCTTTGCTTGAGGAGTGTTTAAAAATATTGAATGGGTTAATTAAGCGTTACGAAAGTGACGAACTTATTTAATCTACATTCTATGAACTGTCAACTATCATTTGTCATCTAACATCTAACAACTATCATCTAACATCTCTCATGAATACACGTCAACTTTTTTTATCTCATCTAGCTCAAACATCACCAGCACCTATAGGCATTGAAATGGTAAAAGCCGAAGGAATTTATTTATATGATGTAGATGGAAAACAATATATAGATGGCATTTCAGGCTTTAGTGTTGCCAATATTGGCCATTCAAATCCTTTAGTAATAGAGGCTGTACAACAACAAGCACAACAATACATGCACTTAATTGTGTATGGAGAATTTATACAACAACCACAAGTAGCTTATGCAAAAAAGCTAATCGATTACTTACCTCAATCATTAAACTGTGTGTACTTTACCAACAGTGGTGCCGAGGCAACTGAAGGTGCAATGAAGTTGGCAAAACGTGTAACCGGAAGAACAAAAATAATCTCCTTTAATAAATCCTATCATGGCAGTACGCAAGGAGCATTAAGTGTTATGGGCGATGAATATTGGAGAAATTCATTTAGACCATTGTTGCCCGAAGTATATCACTACAATTATGGAAGCAATGAAGCATTGGCTGCAATTGATAGCTCAATTGCTTGTGTAATTATGGAAACTGTACAAGCCGAAGCTGGCGTTATTGCCCCTTCAAAAGAATGGATACAAGCCATTCGTAAAAAATGTAACGAGCATTGTGTGTTGCTTATTTTAGATGAAATACAATGTGGTTTTGGACGAACAGGCAGTTTATGGGCATTTGAGCAATTTGATATAATTCCAGATGTATTGTTACTAGGCAAAGCACTTGGTGGAGGAATGCCAATGGGTGCATTTATAGCACACCAATCTTTAATGAGCACATTAACCAACAATCCAGTATTGGGGCATATTACAACATTTGGTGGGCATCCTGTAAGTTGTGCAGCAGGTAAAGCAGCTTTCGAATTTTTAGTAGCCGAAAAATGTTACAATTCAGTTCAAGAAAAAATAACCATTCTACTCAAAATGCTCAAACATCCAGCCATTCAATCAATAAATCATTGTGGCTTATGGATGGCCATTGAGTTTAGCAATTTCGAAACCAATCATGCCATTATTCAACAATGTATTGCCAAAGGATTAATTACAGATTGGTTTTTGTTTGCACCAAATTGTATGAGAATTGCACCACCTTTAATTGTTACACATCAGCAAATTGAAACAATCGGCAACATTATTTTAGAAAGTATAGCAGAAGTTGTAAAATAACAAACCATTTTAGCATAAAAATTTCAATAAATGCATATTTAAAATGCTCAATTTCAAGCCTTTGCAAGCAAATTTTATATTTGTGGAAACAAAATTTATTAAACTCTTTGCATTTTAACCAAAAACTCTATTTTTGCCATTGTAACTAAAACATATTACAATGTCAGACATCGCAACAAGAGTAAAGAAAATCATCGTAGACAAGTTAGGTGTAGATGAAGCAGAAGTAACTACAGAGGCATCTTTTACCAACGACTTAGGTGCAGATTCTTTGGATACTGTTGAGCTAATCATGGAATTCGAAAAAGAATTCAACATTTCTATCCCTGATGAGCAAGCTGAAACCATCACAACGGTTGGTCAAGCTGTAGCTTATTTGGAAGAACATGCCAAGTAAAATTTACTCCGTATCGGAATAACGTACAAAATCCGCCACACTTAGGCTTTAGCCAAAAGTTGGCGGATTTATCTATTTTATACAGTTCTTGATCTACTCATTATATTTGTGTAACAAGCGTATTTTTTTGTTACCAACAGCAATACTACTATGAATCTGCCGTTGCGTCGCACTCTTGTACGTTCGTTTCATTACTGAACATATATAAAGCTACTTTATGGAATTAAAAAGAGTTGTAGTAACAGGTATTGGTGCATTAACACCACTAGGAAATAACTTAACCGATTTTTGGAACAATTTATTGGCAGGCGTTTCTGGTGCCGATACAATTACCAATTTCGATGCTTCTAAATTTAGAACCAAGTTTGCTTGCGAAGTAAAAAACTTCGATCCAACAGAGTTCATGGATAGAAAAGAAGCAAGAAAAATCGACCGATTTACACAATTTGCTTTGGTAGTTAGCGATCAAGCAATGTTAGATGCTGGACTAAATAAAGAAAACATCAATCCCGATAGAGTAGGAGTTGTATTTGCAAGTGGAATTGGTGGCTTAATTACCTTTCAACACGAAGTACAAGAATTTGCAAAAGGCGACGGAACTCCACGTTTCAATCCTTTCTTTATACCAAAAATGATTTTGGATATTGCAGCAGGGCAAATTAGTATGCGTCATAATTTACGTGGGCCAAATTTTGCTGTTGTAAGTGCTTGTGCAAGTAGTACAAATGCCATTATGGATGCGTTTAATTTATTGCGTTTAGGCAAAGCCGATATTATTTTAACTGGTGGTGCCGAAGCAGTAATTAGCGAAGCTGGCGTTGGTGGTTTTAATGCTATGAAAGCCATGAGTGAAAGAAACGATGATCCAAAAACTGCTTCTCGTCCTTACGATAAAGATAGAGATGGTTTTGTAATGGGCGAAGGTGCAGGTATGGTAATTTTAGAAGAATTGGAACATGCCAAAGCTCGTGGTGCAAAAATTTATTGTGAAGTAGTAGGTTGTGGTGCAACTGCAGATGCTTATCATATTACAGCTCCACATCCAGAAGGTTTGGGTGCAAGAAATGTAATGTTAGCTGCATTGGAAGAAGCCAACATGAAGCCAGAAGAAATTGACTACATCAATACACATGGAACAAGTACACCAATTGGCGATGGTGCCGAAACAAAAGCCATTACAGCCGTTTTTGGAGAGCATGCTTATAATTTAAATATAAGTGCAACAAAAAGCATGACAGGCCATTGCTTGGGTGCTGCAGGTGCAATTGAAGCTATTGCAAGCATTATGGCTGTTGTACATGATGCCATACCACCAACCATCAATCATTTTACCGATGATCCTGAATTAGATCCTAAATTAAATTTCACTTTCAATAAAGCTCAATACCGTACTGTAAATGCTGCATTAAGCAATACATTTGGTTTTGGCGGACACAATGCTTGTGTAATTGTAAAAAAATATAAAGGCTAATTGCTGAGTAAAAAAATCTTAGTGAATAAAAATACTAAAAATGCAAATCGAACACGATTTGCATTTTTTCTTTTACAGAACGATTTCTATTAACTTAATTGCTTCTAAATAAGTAATTTTACTTTTACAAAAACAAACTTCATTTTGCGTTTCATTCGGCAATTGTTCAACTCTGTAAAAAAAACTTCCTTCGATAAACAGGTAGAAAATATTTTAGGTTTAAAGCCTACCAATATTGCTTTATACACTGCTGCATTAAGCCATAGAAGTGTAAAAGAATCTCCCGATGAAAACAACGAACGTTTAGAATATTTAGGCGATGCCGTTTTAAGTGGAATTGTTGCAGATTATTTGTTTAAACGTTATCCCTACAAAGGCGAAGGTTTTTTAACTGAAATGAGAAGCAAAATGGTGAACCGCCAACAGCTAAATGATATTGCTGTTAAAATGGGATTGAAAAAAATTACCCTTTATAATAAAATTGACAATAGTTTACGCAATAGCCAAATATTTGGCAATACTTTAGAAGCCATTGTTGGTGCTGTGTACTTAGACAAAGGATATAAAAAAACTCAACAATGGGTATTGAAACAAATTGTAATACCACACATGTTTGTTGATGATTTAGAATCAATAGACATTAACCTGAAAAATAAATTAATTGGTTGGGCTGCAAAAAATGGTAAGGTGCTTGCTTTTGATTTAGTGGAAGAAAAGTTAAACAATGGACGAAGAACATTTATTATGAACACTGTGTTAGATGGAGAAATAATTAGTGAAGGAAAAGGATACAATAAAAAAGATGCAAGCCAAGTAGCTGCTCAATTGGCCATTGAAAAATTGGGTTTGTAATTCAGTTTTTTTGCACAAGAATAAGTTTCATAAAATAATCCCAAATTCAAATTTCAGTTTTTGTGAATGAAATGTAGCATGTACATTCACACCACAAAAAAAGTACATGCAATCGTCTATAGATATTCAACAATTACAAGAAAAAATTGATCAACAATCTCAGTTTATCAATCGTATAAAAGAGGAACTTTCAAAAGTATTGGTAGGGCAACAAAATATGGTTGACAAACTATTGATTGGCTTGCTTAGCAATGGACATATTTTATTAGAAGGCGTTCCTGGTTTAGCAAAAACTCTTACTATAAAATCGTTGGCACAATGTATTCATGCAAAATTTAGTAGAATACAATTTACACCAGATTTATTGCCTGCAGATGTAATTGGTACTATGATGTACAATCAACCCCGAAATGAATTTGTTGTACGTAAAGGCCCAATTTTTGCAAACTTTATTTTGGCCGATGAAATTAATCGAGCTCCTGCAAAAGTACAAAGTGCATTGTTAGAAGCCATGCAAGAAAGGCAGGTTACCATTGGCGATGAAACCCATCAGTTGCAAGCTCCATTTTTAGTGTTGGCTACACAAAATCCTTTAGAACAAGAAGGCACTTATCCTTTACCAGAGGCCCAAGTAGACCGATTTATGTTAAAGGTTGTAGTGGGTTATCCAGATAGAAAAGAAGAACAATTAATTATACGTCAACAAGTGCAAGGTTTGCAATTGCCACACATTCATCAAGTAGTAAGCACATCCGAAATTATTGAAGCAAAAGATTTGGTGAGAAATATTTACATGGATGAAAAAGTAGAACAATACATTATTGATATTGTTTTTGCAACTCGTTATCCCGATCAATATGGATTGGGCAAAATGAAAGCAATGATTGCTTATGGAGGTTCTCCAAGGGCAAGTATTAATTTGGCATTGGCTGCCAAAGCGTATGCTTTTTTGCAAAAAAGAGCATTCGTAATTCCTGATGATGTTAAAGCAATTGCGAAAGACGTATTGCGTCATCGTATTGGATTAACCTATGAAGCAGAAGCCGAAAGTGTAACTACTGAAATATTAATTGATGATATTTTAAGAACCATTCAAACGCCATAATTTTTTTTGATTGTTGAATAAAGAACAGACCCTTGAAGAGTGCCCTGCTAAAGCAGGATTTAACAACAACACAACAAATGCCTTATAGTAGTACAAATGTTGGCTACATAATTTTTTAAAACAAATGCTTACTACACAAGATATTTTAAAAAAAGTACGAGAGCTTGAAATTAAAAGTAAGAAGCTCACCAATCACTTGTTTACAGGTGAATATCATAGTGCTTTTAAGGGCAAAGGCATGAGCTTTAAAGAAGTAAAAGAATACAGTGCTGGCGATGATGTTCGTTTTATAGATTGGAATGTGAGTGCAAGGTTGGGTGGCACGTATAGCAAGGTTTTTGAAGAGGAAAGAGAGCTAAGTGTTTTTTTGTTGGTTGATGTAAGTGCAAGCAATTTTTTAGGCTCTGAACTACAAGCAAAAAAAGATTTGATTACAGAAATTTGTGCTTTACTTGCATTTAGTGCTTTAACCAATAACGATAAAGTTGGGTTGATTTTTTTTAGTGGTGCTGTAGAAAAATATATTCCTTTAGCAAAAGGCAGACCCCATATTTTATATATGATGAGGGAATTAATTTTATTTAAAGCTCAACAAACATCTACCAACATTGTAAAAGCATTACAGTTTTTAAACAAGATTACCCGACAAAAAAGTATTGTTTTCGTATTAAGCGATTTTGTGGATGACGGATATCAACAAGCACTAAAAGTAGCGTCTAAAAAACATGATCTTGTGGGTGTAAAAGTGTATGATACTATTGATGAACATTTACCCAATGTTGGCTTGTTACAAGTGGCAGATATTGAAACTGGAAATCAACAATACATTGATACTTCTGATGCTTTGGTAAGATATAAATATCACCAACAATTTTTAAAAATTCAAGCCGACGCAAAACAAGCTTTTAAATTGGCAGGAGCCGATTTAATTGAACTTAAAACTGGCGAAGATTATGTAAAAGCCTTACAACATTTTTTTATTAAAAGAGCCTAATGCAAGCAATAGCTATATATAAATACTGTGTCAACTTAAAGTATACAATTATTTGTGTACTCTGTTGTATGTATTATAGCAATGTTGCTGCACAAAAAATTTCGGCAAACATTGATAGAAATAAAATTTTAATTGGAGAACAAATTACTTTACAATTAAAAGCCGAGCAAATAGATTTAACTAAATATACACTTGAAAAATGGTTTGTCTTAAGCGATACGTTCAATCATTTTGAAGTAGTACAAAAAAACAGAATTGATACAATTGGTGTTGGTAGTAAAACAGATTTTATACAAATCATTCAACTAACTTCTTTTGATTCGGGCTATTGGCAAATGCCTCAATTTGAAATACAGTTACAAGATATAGCAACAGGTATAGTAACGCCATTTAGTACCAATGTTTTACAAGTTGCTGTTTTACCAGTTGATGTAACCAGTTTAAAAGATTATCACGATATTAAAACAATTGAAACAGTTACCATTGCTAAAGATTGGCGTTGGTTAATTGTTGCAGTAGTGGGTGCTGTAGTGCTGTTTTTTTTAATCTTGTGGTTGTTGAGTAAGAAGAAAAAAATTAAACCTATTGCTGTAAACAACACACCAACACATACTTGGGCTTTGTCTGAAATAGAGAAATTGGTAGATAAAAAATTAGTAGAACAAGAACAATATCCATTGTTTTATACAGAGCTAATTTTAATTTGTAAAAGTTTTTCTGATGCAACATTAAAAATTAATTCAACTGCTACAACTGTTGATGAATACATGTTACAACTGAAAGGTAGAGTAGGCAACGAAACAATTCAGTTGCAATATTTTCAATTATTGAGATTGAGCAATGCTGTAAAGTTTGCTAAATATATTCCTGCTCCAAACAACAATCAAGATGCTGTCGAAACTGCAAAAGCTTTTATTAAAACCTTACATCAATTTCAATTTAAACCATGATAAGAAGTTGGTTGAATCATATCAGTTTTGCTTATCCTTGGGTTTTGCCATTGTTATTGGTAATTCCTTTTCTTATATTTTGGTATGTTAAAAAGAACAAATATCAAATTAGTTCAGTTGGTATTAGCACTACTCACTTTTTAGTAAATACAACCAATTGGAAAACTAGATTACGACATTTACCATTTGTATTAAGGTGGTTAAGTTTAGCTGCATTTATTATTGCTTTGGCAAGGCCTCAGCAAAGTTTTACAGAACAAATTACAGATGGCGAAGCCATAGATATTGTTTTGTGTATGGATATTAGTGGTAGCATGACGGAAAGGGACTTTCAGCCAAATCGTTTAGAAGCTAGTAAGGAAGTTGCCATAAATTTTGTTCAACAACGAAAAGGCGATCGAATAGGTGTAGTAATATTTACAAATTTAAGTTTTACTTTATGTCCAATAACCACAGATCACAATACCGTATTGGCACAAATTAACAATATACACAGTGGTTATTTGCAAGAAGAAGGCACTGCAATTGGCAGTGGATTGGCAACAAGTGTAGATAGATTAAAAGATAGCAAAACAAAGAATAAAATTATTGTATTGTTAACTGATGGTGTAGATTTTGGAGGAACAATTCCGCCAGATATTGCCAAAGAAATGGCTAAAACATACAACATAAAAGTGTACACAGTGGGCGTTGGTAGCAACAAAGAAATGGATATACAAGTACAAGATGAATTTGGCACAACTACACAACGAAAAAAAATGGAATTTAATGAAGCTTTATTGCAAGAAATTGCCAATGAAACTGGAGGTCAATATTTTCATGCAACCGATAAAGAGAATTTAGAAAAAGTGTATGCAAGCATCAATCAACTTGAAAAAAGTAAAATACAAATTACCACCTTCAATAAAGTTTCAGATAAATATTTTTGGTATTTAGTAACAGGTATTGTTTTATTAGTATTGGAGTTGATTTTAAAATTAACTGTCTTCAAAAAACTACCTTAGTTGCTATGCTTAGCTTAAGTAGTTTTATCTTCTAACATAATTTTAACCTGCATAACGCAGCGTTGCTGCAATGTTTATTAACAACAGTACGTTAATTTGCAACAAGTGTACCTGTTTAAGTACATTTGGTTATTAGTGAACAATCTATAAAAATATACAATGGCAACAGCTGGAAAATCATCGTTAAAACGTGGGAAGCCCAATTATATTTATAGCATCGTTGGTGTAGCGTTGGTATTATTTATGATGGGTATAATGGGTTGGTTCTTTTTAAATAGTAAAGAAATTGCTACTAAGCTAAAAGAAGATATTAAAATAAGTGTGTACTTGCGTACATTGAATAAAGATACCATTGGGCAAATTCAGCAGTTTATTGCTACACAACCTTTTTCTAAAGATGTTAGATATATCAATAAAGCAGAAGCCACAAAAATTTGGAACGCAGAAAACAATGATGAGTGGGCACAAATTCTTGACGTAAATCCTTTGCCAGAAAGTATTGATTTTTTTGCAAGAGCAGCTTATGTAAATAAAGATAGTTTAGAAGTTATTGCCAATAGTATCAATCGTACATTTAGCAATCAAGTAACAGATATTAGTTATCCCAAAGATTTAACGAGTAATCTTGATCAAAAAGCAAAAGAAATTGGATTAATATTTTTAGTTATTTCAATTGTACTTTGTTTAATTGTAATTTTTAGTATAGACAATACCATTCGTTTAGCCATGTTCAGCAATCGATTCTTAATTAAGACTATGCAAATGGTTGGTGCAACCAGAGGGTTTATTGCAAAACCAATGAACATTAAAGCCATTGTTAATGGACTAATTAGCGGCTTAATTGCTGTATTGCTATTGTTTATATTAATTGGTTGGGCTGAAAGTCAAATTGTAGGATTGAGAGAAATTAGAGATACAAAATTAACCCTAACGCTTTTTGGAGGAATGGTTTTATTAGGTGTGTTAATTAGCTTTTATAGTACACATAGAAGTGTGTTAAAATACTTGAAAATGAAACTAGACGATTTGTATTAATACAACTTAACTTGATAATACTTATATTGCAACCCTTAAAACTTGGTTATGAGTAATAAAAATAAGAAGGCTGAATTGGATTCTCTTTTTACAAAAGACAATTATATATGGATGGCAATTGGTGCAGTAATTATTGCACTAGGTATGTTTTTAATGAGTGGAGGAAAAACTACTGATCCCAATGTATTTGATAATAATGAAGTGTACAGTACAACTAGAATTACAGTTGCACCAATTTTAATTTTATTTGGTTTTGTAGTTGAAATTTATGCCATATTTAAAAAACCAAAAACTGCAGAATAAGTTCACTTAAAATAATCAATTAAAGCGATGTGCATCATCGCTTTTTTTATTTTATAAAGCAAATACACCATGAGTACAGTTCAAGCAATTATAATAGCCATTATTGAAGGACTAACAGAGTTTTTACCAGTATCGTCTACTGGTCACATGATTATTGCAAGTTCGTTAATGGGTATTGGTAGCGATGCTTTTACCAAGCTTTTCGAAATTGCTATTCAATTAGGTGCTATACTTTCTGTGGTTGTATTGTACTGGAAAAAATTCTTTGATTTTAGCAAATGGCAATTTTATGTAAAGCTGATTGTAGCTGTAATTCCTGCATTGTTATTGGGCAAATTGTTTTCAGATAAAATTGATGAATTATTAGAAAGTCCAACAACTGTTGCTGTAAGTTTATTGGTTGGTGGTATTATTTTATTATTTATAGATAAATTGTTTAAACAACCCATTATTCAAGAAGAAAAAGAAGTGAGTTATGTCAATGCTTTTATCATTGGTATTTGGCAATGCATTGCAATGATACCTGGTGTTAGCAGAAGTGCAGCAAGCATTATTGGTGGTATGCAACAAAAACTAACAAGAAACTTAGCAGCAGAATTTTCTTTCTTTTTAGCAGTGCCTACAATGGCTGCAGCAACAGGTTATAAGTTATTGAAAACGTACACAGAACATCCTGAAATATTAACAAACAAACAAAACTTGATTACATTGGGTATTGGCAATATTGTGGCTTTCGTTGTAGCATTATTGGCCATTAAATTTTTCATTGGTTTTTTGCAAAAGCATGGGTTTAAATTGTTTGGTTGGTATAGAATTATTGTAGGCATTACTTTATTGATACTCATTTCAAGAGGTGTTTTATAAATACCCATTAACACGTATATTTTTTTAATTTTTTATTTGCATCTTGTTTGCTAAAATTATTAAATATGTTTAAAAAATTAATGCTTGTTTTACTATTTGCTAGTTCATTGGCTGCTTGTAGTTTATTAGCTCCTTATGGTAAAAAAGTAACCATCAACAAAAGCTTAGAAATTTATATTAAAGGAGATAGTACAACAGAAGCGGATGCAAAAAAAATGGGCAATTATTTAGCCGAACTTTGGAAAGATTTAGACAATCAAAAATCATTTCAATTGGTTAAAGAAAATGGAGGCTACACAGTAAGAATGGTAATTGATGAAGCAAAATTGAAAACTGATGGACCTGCTTTAGATGTAAGTTTTGCTGCTTTAAGAATGGTACTCGAAAACGAAGTTTTTAAAGGGAGCAAAGTAAAACTTATAGTAACCAACAATACGTTTAAAGACCTTAAAACGTATGACGATACAACTACTTTAGAACCATCAAAAGAAGAAGCAACAAAAAGTGAAGATACACTTAGTACAAAATAAAATATAGTTGATGCTATTTGCAACGGTTTGATTGGTAACAATCAAACCGTTTTTGTTTTTTTAAGTCAATGATATTTTGTTTCATTGAATTGTTATCTTTAAAACATAATTATTTTACATGCAAACAGCTTCTAAGAAAATAGTAAATGCTTGGGCCATGTACGATTGGGCCAATAGCGTTTATAATTTAGTCATCACTTCTACCATGTTCCCTGCTTATTATGAAGCAGTAACCAGTTCAAATAACAATGAAGTAAAGTTGTTTGGAAGAACTTTCATTAATACTTCATTGTACAATTATGCATTAGGGGTAGCGTTTTTAATTGTAGCGTTCATGTCGCCCATACTTTCTTCAATTGCCGATTATAAAGGCAACAAGAAATCTTTTTTACGCTTTTTTTGTACTTTAGGTAGCATAGCTTGTAGTTGTTTATTCTTCTTCAATAAAGACAATATTGGGTTAGGAATTTTCTTAATGATTTTGGCATGTATTGGCTATTGGAGCAGTTTGGTATTTTACAATTCTTATTTACCAGAAATTGCTGCTGAAGAAGATAGAGATAGAATAAGTGCCAAAGGATTTTCTATGGGTTATATTGGTAGTGTTCTATTACAAATTATTTGCTTTGTGTTGTTGTTTAAACAAGAATGGTTTGGTTTAAAAAGCGATGGACAAGCGTTACAAATTTCATTTTTATTGGTAGGCGTTTGGTGGTTTTCTTTTGCTCAAAGAACCTTGTTTGTTTTGCCGAAAGGTACACCAAGTGCTAACAGACCAGATAAAAATATTTTTGCCAATGGATTTATTGAGTTGAGTAAAGTGTGGAAACAACTAAGCAATATGCCTGTTTTAAAAAGATTTTTACTGGCTTTCTTTTTTTACAATATGGGTGTACAAACTGTAATGTTAGCAGCAACTTTATATGGAAAAAGTGAATTGGGTATTCCTACTACCAATTTAATTATTTCAATTCTAGTAATACAATTGGTGGCAATTCCAGGAGCCACATTAATGTCTAGATTATCGGGCAAAATTGGAAATTTACAAACATTAATTATTGCTGTAGTTATTTGGATTGGGCTTTGTATTGCAGGATATTTATTACCTAAAGGCAATATCAATGCATTTTATTTATTGGCTGCATTTGTAGGGTTTGTTATGGGTGGCATTCAAAGCCTTAGCCGAAGTACGTATGCCAAACTAATGCCTGTAACAAAAGATACCACATCGTTCTTCAGTTTTTTTGATGTAACCGAAAAAGTAGCTATTGTAATTGGCATGTTTGGTTATGGATATATTACTGAATTGGCTGGAGGTTCTCAACGAAATTCAGTATTGTCGTTAACTGGATTATTTATTATAGGATTGTTGTTATTGATATATACTATTCAAGCACAAAAAAATAAAACTCATGCAACTATATAGTATTGAAACAGAAAATTTTAAGCTTGACGGAGGTGCAATGTTTGGCGTTGTGCCCAAAAGTATTTGGCATAAATTAAACCCTGCTGATGAAAATAATTTGTGCAGTTGGGCTATGCGTTGTTTATTAATTGAAGATGGAAATAAACTAATATTAGTAGATTCAGGCATTGGCAATAAACAAGATGCTAAGTTTATGGGGCATTATTATTTACATGGAGAAAACACATTAGATAAATCATTGGCAAAACATGGGTTTTCTAAAAATGATATTACCGATGTTTTTTTAACACATTTACACTTTGATCATTGTGGTGGAAGTATTGAAAGAATAGACGACAAATTAGTACCTGCATTTAAAAATGCAACCTACTGGAGCAATCCTGCACATTGGCAATGGGCAACTCAACCCAACGATAGAGAAAAAGCTTCTTTCCTAAAAGAAAACATTTTGCCCATACAAGAAAGCGGTCAACTTAAGTTTATTGAAACACCCAATCAACAAACAGATACTGCTTTAGCTACAGCAACTTTTACAAACAATATTGATGTTCGTTTTGTACATGGACATACAGATGCAATGATGTTGCCACAGATTAAATACAAAGACAAAACAATTGTGTATATGGCAGATTTGTTGCCAAGCACTGCACACATCCCATTGCCTTATGTAATGGCTTATGATATGTTTCCATTAACTACTTTGAACGAAAAAAAATCTTTTTTAACCGAAGCTGTAACCAACAATTATATACTCATGTTCGAGCATGATATTCACAACGAATGTTGCACTTTACAACAAACAGAAAAAGGGATAAGAGTAGGAAATATTTTAAAATTGAGTGAGCTGTAAGGTTAGTACATACAGAGCTACAGCACTTTCAAGTTTTACTATTTATCTAAAAGATAATCTGTAATTGTAGTTATGGTTGTTTTACCAATAATGCCAATAATTAATAAATCTTTATCCCCTGTTAAAAGGTGTGTGGCTTTTCCATCGCAGGCTAATGAAAGTAAAAAATTGTCTTTAGGGTCTCTACAAATATCAATGCTTGAATTGACGAATATTAATTCAGCTTTTGAGCTTATTTTTTTTAATAAATCTTGTAAATCAATTTTGGTAAAATATTTTTTAAACTTTGGTCTGTTAGCAACTTCAATAAATTCGTCAATGAGATTTTGGCTAAAAAGTAATACAACAAGATCGTTTTTCAGTAAGCCGTCAATTTTTGAGTAATCTTTGGTTAATAGAAAACTTATCCAAAGATTTGTATCAATAATAATTCTATGCTTTTCTTTTTTTTGCATATTTTTTCGATCTTACAGCTTCAACTTCTTTGGTAATTTCATCTAATGTTGGTGGATTTTTTGCAGCATTTTTACGCAGTTTATTTACGACAGTCAAAAATGAGTTTGAAGATGATTTCTGCGAAAGTGAAATTAATTTCAGGTCTGCAAGGTCTTGAAGCAACTTGTCAGCCTTGGGATTTAATATGTCAACTTGATAACTTACCATATTTCAAATGTAAGAAAATAATTACTAAACAAAAAGGCTCCGTTCCTAAGAACAGAGCCTTTTATGAAATCTTTTCTTGCACTATCTAAGCAACCTTAAGCATACTCATTTTGCTTTTGCTAAACATACTTTCTGCATAGTCTAAAGTAATGTGTAATTCAGTTTCATTGGTACCTGGTAATTCAAACATAGCATCGGTTAAAATGCTTTCACAAATACTACGTAAACCTCTTGCACCTAACTTATATTCCAATGCTTTGCTTACCATAAAATGTAGTACAGCTTCGTCTATTTTTAATGCAATGCCTTCTAACTCAAACAGCTTGGTGAATTGTTTAATTAACGAGTTTTTAGGCTCGGTTAAAATGTTTCTTAATGTTTCTGCATCCAAAGGATTTAAATGTGTAACAACTGGTAAACGACCTAGTAATTCTGGTATTAAACCAAATCCTTTTAAATCTTGTGCATTAATGAATTGCAACAAATTTTTACGTTGCATTTCCTGCTCAACCTTATTTACATTAAAACCAATCGCATTGGTATTAATTCTTTTAGCAATTACTCTATCAATACCATCAAATGCACCACCACAAATAAATAAAATATTTTTAGTATCCAGTTTAATCATTTTTTGTTCAGGATGTTTTCTTCCACCTTGTGGTGGAACCAACACTTCTGTTCCTTCTAACATTTTTAATAAACCTTGTTGCACACCTTCTCCACTTACATCTCTTGTAATAGATGGGTTATCGCCTTTTCTAGCAATTTTATCCAATTCATCTACATATACAATTCCACGTTCTGCAGCAGCAACATCATAATTACAGTTTTGCAATAAACGAGTTAGCATACTTTCTACATCTTCGCCAACATAACCAGCTTCTGTAAATACGGTAGCATCTACAATTGCAAAAGGCACATTCAACATACGGGCAATACTTTTTGCCAATAAAGTTTTACCTGTACCAGTTTCGCCTACCATTATAATGTTGCTTTTTTCAATTTCAACATCATCAATGCCAATTTGCTGTTTTTGTGTTATTCTTTTAAAGTGATTGTAAACCGCAACTGCTAAAATGCGTTTAGCTTCATCTTGACCAATCACATATTCATCTAAAAATTTCTTTATTTCGGCAGGTTTGCGAACCGACAATTTAAAATTATTTGAACCAGTACTATTGCCATTTTCTGGTTTAATATTTAATTCTTGTGCAATAATTTCTTGAGCATGTTCTACACAATTCTCACAAATATGCCCTTCTTGACCAGCAATAAGTATTTTAACCTCATCACGGCTTCTTGCACAAAACGAACAATGTAAATGACTTTGTTTGGCCATTGATTTTTTAATTTAATGCTATAATAGCAATGCAATTTAAAAGATGAATATTGAAACGATAAAGTTGCTTTAACCTTTCAATATCTACAAAACTAACATTTTTTAAGGCAAAGCTGCATGTTAATTGTATTCTAACTGATTATTGAACACTATCAAAAGCTGCTTTTATAAACTAAGTAGTTGTGTTAAAATTAAATAAGCCGTTTTTACAATTTTGCAAAAACGGCTTATTGTAAATAACTTATTGCTTAAATTTTATCTAAAACTCCATCAACAATACCATAAGCCACAGCTTCATTGGCATCCATCCAATAATCTCTATCAAAATCGTTTAATATTTGCTCAACCGTTTTACCACAGTTTTCTGCCAAAATTTTGGCACCCATTAACTTGGTTTTTTCTATTTGAATGGCTTGAATTTCAATATCAGCACTTGTTGCTTGATAATATCCACTTAAACTTGGTTGATGGATCATTACTTCGCCAGAAGGATAAATAAATCTTTTTCCTTTTGCACCAACACTTAATAAAATAGATCCCATACTTGCAGCTAAGCCCATACAAATGGTACTTACAGGGCTGCTCAATAATTTAATGGTATCGTATAACACCATTCCACTCGTTACACTTCCTCCAGGGCTATTGATGTATAATTTTATTTCTTCACCAGGTTTATCAGCATCCAATAGCAACATTTTGCCAACAACATCTCTAATGGTTTTATCCTCAACAACGCCCCATAAATAAACTGCTCTTTTTTCAAAAAACATTTTTTCCATTTTCTTCATCATGCCGGGGCTAACTTGTTCTTGTTTTTCATCTTTGGTAGTTTCTTCTTCATCGTCCATTCTAAACGGACTAACTATGTATTTGCTATGTATCATTTTAATTTTTTTATTTAATGAATAGAGGAAATCTTTAAACGTGAGTCGTGAATTGCTAGTGATATGATAAGAAATTTTCCACCTTTTACTTAAAAATTACAACTTCTTGCTTCTCACTATTTACCCTTTACTTAAAACTTACAACTTCTTACTTCTCACTACTCACCACTCACTATTCACGTTACATTAATCTTTCTTTTCTTTTTTCGGATTGGTCAACAATACTTCATCAACCAAACCATAAGCTTTTGCATCTACTGCTTTCATCCAAAAATCTCTATCACAATCTTTGGCAACCGTTTCAATGTCTTTATCACAATGCTCGGCAATTACTTCATACAATTCATGTTTAAGTAATTTAATTTCTTTTGCAGTAATGCCAATATCAGTAGCTTGTCCACCAATTGCTCCACTTGGTTGATGCAACATAATTCTACTATGTTTTAACGCAGTACGTTTTCCTTTTACACCAGCACATAACAATACAGCACCCATACTAGCAGCCATGCCAGTACAAATTGTACTCACATCAGGATTAATAAATTGCATGGTATCATAAACGCCCAAACCTGCATAAACACTGCCTCCTGGGCTATTAATGTACA
>ERZ724527.510-NODE-510-length-19385-cov-3.657579_pt1 | contig 19385 bp, 30 predicted proteins | sample MGYA00376060_ERZ724527 | MGnify/ENA primary metagenome ERZ724527 (study PRJEB28724, sample SAMN07190886) | activated sludge metagenome | isolation source: activated sludge of sewage treatment plant in Hong Hong | place: USA: Christiansburg, Virginia | collected...
GATATTATGGAGTTGCCCTTGCTGCATTGGGCATGCTTTCGAACTTGCCTTTGAAAATGTTCTATGGTTTGGGAGTAGAGAAGTCTAAGAGGGCTAGAGTAGGTGGAGGCTGCTCAACCGACACTCCCAATATCTTCTTCTTGTCGGGGTTGGCTGACCCCTCGATCCAGAAGAGGTAGATCTCTTACCGGAAGATTGCTAGCACGCTCTAGAGAATGTTGAGCTGCTTCTGAGACTCCTCAACTCGATAGGCTGAATCGATTAGACAGACAAACACCACCTTCTCAGTTGCTCTTGCTGTCTTATACAACTCGTGGGTGAGTTCCTGTACTGAACTGAGCATTGCTTCTTTGATTGCTTTGCTGGTGCTTTCATGGTCGTTGTAGTTGCATGCAACTCTGACAAACCACTCTAATCTAGTGGTAAAGCGAAAATAGAGCAATGTCTTATCCTCATCCTCGAACCATTAAGGGTACTCTTCTCTCAGTAACTGAGCTAAGTCGGGGTTGCTGATGATCATGAATTCTGTCTCTCCTCCTAACTCGCTTCTGGCAATAGATCTCATCATGTTCGCCATTGCATGCGACTCGTCAATGTCTTGAGAGATGAAAAGGAATAGGCTCTGAGGCCTCTGCTTGTGTTCGTGGATCATGCTGATCAGCTCGTCCACCTTGATATTTTCACTTACTTAGGAAATGGGGTTGCTTATGGAATCGATGAATAGTTGTACTCGGCTGGATAACATTAATCCACGGTAACGATGTTCCAGTACGTCGCTTCCTTCCTTCTTCAGCAAGATCAGGTACGGAAACCTCACGATTCGAAATCTCTTTTGGAGCTCAGGATTGGTTTGCAGTTCACATCTGTAAGCTGTCACATTGTGAGCCTCGAGTAGGCTCAAGATCAGCCTAATTTAGGGTTCGTTGGAGTGGCAAGACAGACACGCCTTCAATGTGAATATTATTGCTAGTCCTCCCGATGGTACTTTCTAGATGATCCGCGAGTAGTTGCTGTCAGCAATGTACCGGTTCCCTTGGAAGTACAAGTCGTGACTGGCGACACCAGCATCCATAAGGTATTTGGGTAAGGTCGCAGCTGCTCCAGCTGTGTTGACTATAGCCGCTAACAGCAACAAGCACCCAAACATTACAATTCACATATAGTCTTCAAGTAGCTTGGCCGATAGTCTGCCGTTTGTCTTGCTCACAACGTTCTGGCTCTACCTCAGTTACTGACGGATGTCACTGAGCTCTGTCTCTTGCTGTGCCTCTGGTGTGAACGTGAATTTGTCGGGTGGTTTGATCAGACGGAGGTCCTTCTGAAAGGTACGGTAGGCATCGTAAAAGACGGCTCCAATGTTACCATATCGCCTCTTTGAGAGCTCATAGTTCTTATAGGTGTATGCCAATCCACCTGCGATGGACATAAGCAGCATTTCGAAGCAGATGAGTGTATTCTACATGCCAGAATGTCTTACTTAGAACTTGCTGACGATAACCTTGCCGTCGAAGACGGGTGAGTTGCGGTCGAAGCACTAGAAGACTGGTTCTTCGAGCATCCCAATCACCAGCTTCTGCCAGAATGTGAAGAACAGTGTGACTTTAATTGTGAGAAACTTGAGCATCGGAGAGTACGGAGCCAACGGTGTTTTGAGTGCATGATAGAACAGAACCAGGTAGTAGAGTGAGTACGAAATGGAAGTCATTACGGTCCAGTTGATCACGGAGGCAACGACCGGCTATATTACAGCTTGCAATACCGCCCAGGAAAAGTTGCGCTCGAGCAGAGGGTAGACAGTCATCATGAACAGCGTTGCGAAGGGTTTGATCACCAAAAACTGGAGAATGTACTTCTTGCAGCGATACGTAAAGTGCTTTGCTTTCTTCCAGCTAGTCAGTTGATACGGTTTTTGGCAATAGTGGAACGGCCAGAAGTGGCTCACCTCCTTTTCGTTGGCAATCATGATCTTGTACAGCTTCTTATCCTCAATTTCGTCCTACATTATGTTGGTGCATACCTTGTCTTCGTTGAAGGCGAGGTACGCGAATATGAGATAGAAGAACTCGAACAGCAGGATGGCTTCGTAGACATCTCGGGTGAGTGTGAGGTAGGCCTCGGCATTCTGCATGTATGCTATGGGTTACAGGCCAGATAATGGAGGACATGGAGGTGATGCAGTAGAAGGGCGCCATGAGCAGGATGACTGAGCTGTAGTAGCCAAGCACTTACTGATGATCTTGGACTGGAAGTAGGGGTTATTGAAGTGGCACATGTGCAAGTAGCAGTTCACCAGACTGATGATGATGGTCAGCAGCGAAAGTGCACCAGCTGCACCCATATCGATCAGGATGCTACTTCGTTGGCACTGCTCATCGCAGTAGAATGGGCAGTGCGCCGGCACATGCTCCGCCATAATAACTTGTATTCAATATCGTTGCTATGCATCACTTGTTGGCCTGTAGTTCCTCCCGCTCGGCTTTCTAGTTGTGCAGGTAACACTTCTCGGACTCGATAACGAAGTCCTCGGCGTTCTTCATTTCCGAGAAGGTCACTTTTTGGTTCTTGCAGACCATGCTCACCAGTTCGTTGGAAGACACGAAGGTAAGTGCCACTCCCGTGTCAGTGTACCTCCCCGTCCTTCCAGCCCTATGGATGTAGTTCACATCCGAGATTCCGGTTTTGTTGCGTGGTTCCGAATAGTTGATGACCATCGTAACGGTTCGGATATCGATACCTCGTCCAATGGCATCAGTGGCGAGCATCACGTTATACTCGCGATTGCGCAGCTTACGAATCCTTTCGGATTTGGTGTACTGACAGTCTTCGGTATGAGCATGCTGTCTGAAGGTGTTACACCCACAGCTACCATGGATGTACCCTACCATGAGATTCCCCTTGGAAACTTTAGAGGAGTTCACAGTAAAGCGATCCTGCTCCTGTTTAAGCGTCGCGTAGAAGCCACTGAGTTCCTGCTTGCTGTTGAAGAAGATGATCATCTGGTTCTTTACTGACTTCTTTGCGAAGATTTCAAGTATCTCCTTGATCTTTTCGTCCCTCCCCTCAGCCGCTTGGTAATAGTGTGAAACGCCTGTGAGTGCAGTATCACTGTTGTCCTCCCTAAGCATGGCTATGATGTCGAGCTCCACAACATTCTTCGATGGCAAGTGTGTTTGGATGTACTTCCTAAACTGAATATTTGGTTGATAGTCGTTGTCCTGTTCGTTGGGATCGGAGTTGCCAGTAGCCGAGCATACAATGAACTGCATAACTTCATTCCTTACGTTGGCATTAGAGCTTTCCGAAAGCTTTTTGAGCAGTGGTGTAAAGTAAAGTTCGCTGTTTTCTTTTATATCATCGCACTCGTCGAACACTACCCACTTGAGCTCAGTCATAAAGTACTTCACTTCAGCAATCATTTTGCTAGTCTTCTCGGTTAGTCCCACAACAATGTGACCCCATTCTTGGATATCCTTGTAGATTCGACCGACTACAACTAACTCAAACTCTTACTGTGCAGTTTCCAGCCGAATGTGTTGTTTAAGTATTCGCTGTACTACACCAAATACGTGTAGATTTGCTCCATCAGGGTCTCAGTAGGCACCACGATCAAGGCTTGAGGTTGGGGTAGTAGCTGCTCAGTTTTCATGGTCGTATTCATGCGGAAGGTCTTGAAGGGAATCATGTGGTTGACGGAGTTTAACACTGGAATCAGGAACGATAAGGTCTTGCCTGAACCATTAAAGCAGTAGATGATCAAGCACAAGTCCACGAGTCCCTCTTCGAGGATAATCTCACAAGCCTCAGCCTGCACGGGAGTGGGCTTTGTGAAGTTCTTCCAGAGCAGAAGTTGCTTAATCTCCTGGCGTAGAGGGAAGTTACGGAAGTAATGGCGACTGCCCTTCTTATCCTGAATGTAGAGCTTCTCTGTCATAACTAATATATGATTCGGGCAGTGAAATACGCCTACATTAACATCCTCAAGCGCAATCCAAAGGGAGTGAATCGCTTCGATTACATGGACAAATACGTGGCGCAGCACAACCACGCCATCATCAAAACCAACATCGATTTCGAAATGAACAATACCATTCCAAAACATTTGTTTAATCAACTCCGAGAGGAAAAAGAGCAGAAGGAGGAGACAATTGCTTTTGTGAAGTCCAATCGGTACGGTACTTTCTACAACTTTGGTCAGGATCCGATAATGTCCAATGACAACGAGCTGGTGAATGAGATCAAAGGTAAAACATTTTGGGGATGGATGAAAGAGGCACTTGACAAGAAACAACGAACGGATTCACACTTGCTCGCCATCACGATCATCTTTGGAGCATCCTTGTTCCTCTTGGTCAACGTGCTGATCCATACACAAATGGAGATGCTTCCGCATTCCTCAAATGATAAGATAAGTGTCAACCCATAAAGGTAGTACACCTACCCAATTCGCCGGGCGAGCACTGAGATCGAACGTCTCGGCAATGAAATTCGTCGGACGACCACAGAGTACTAAGAACTCCTCGACAGCAAACTTATCGAGCGAAAATGATGCTACTTCGGATGGTTAGTTTGCTTATCGATCACAGCCGTTCACAGGTCATCAGGCTCCTACTCAGACTCTTCCTGTTTCTTCCGACCACGCTTTCGGCCTTTCTTCTCTGGCTTCTCTAGTTTTTCGTCTTCTTCGTCTCCTTCCTACTCAAGTCCGAAGTTCTCTTCGGTCCTCCGCCTCCTATCGAGCTTTTTCATCTAGCGCTGGAACAGCTATTTCAACGGAGTGTTTTTTGTGGCATCAGGCTACATGTCCTCTACAAGCATCTGCAACTGGGTGCAAAAGTTGAGGGTTGCCTTGTTGTCCTCTCTAAAATGGATAATTCCATAGCATCTCTCTGGTTCTCGCTTTTCTCTATCGGTGAGCGTAGGCTTGACCTGTATGATGCCACTATAACTCTTGCCTGCGTTGGTAACTATAAGCTTGCGATCGTAGTATACCTGTTCTTTCGAACTGGTTGTCATCGCAATCATCTCATCGCGAGCTGTAGCCTTTTGTATGGACTCGCTGGCGGCAAGAGGAAGCACTGCCACGCCCATCCTAACAGAAGTGATCGAAACTGGAGTACAAATGAACTTCTTCTCTGTGTTAGTGGGCGTCTTATCCATTAATTAGTATCATTGTTTCCGATGCAGTCAAGCGTCAAAGTCTTTGAGGCAAGGAAAGTACAACGCGAGTTTCCTTACAGGATCGCCTCAGGCGACTACTTCAACGACTTCATCTACCTTGGAGATGAGAAAGGTAAGCTAGTCGCTAACACAGGCAACGTCTACAAGTACCCAATCAAGGCTGACGAATCCGAAATTGTGCAAAAGTCAGTGAAGGATGATGCCCGACAGCTCGGCACTAAGAGCAAAGTGGACAAGATCATATCGTATGTAGAGACCGGTATGATCATTGTCCTTTCTGACGAGAGGCTATTCGTGTTCGATTCTGCTCTGAACAAACCAGAGTTGCTCAAGGAGAAGGTAAGCAGATCGCTTATTTCAGGTCCAGGACTTCTGCCCAAACCAATCATTTGGGGCTCCATGTAATTTGGGTTTGGCAGTCACCAGCAAGAAGAAAGAAGGGTTTATCCTCAACTGGAACTCAAGTCTGAGGAAGTTCGAAGAGGCTGCAAAATTCCTACTCAGTGAGCTGCCGGGGTGTCTAGGATATACACGCAACCACGTCATCTTAGGGCTCAAGAAAGAATACCAAATTCTGAATACGCAGGAAAACTTCGCGGTGAAGAAGATCAGCTTGGAAGGTAACAATGCGAGCAAACTCAGTAAAGAATAACCCTTTCTTCAAGGTGACAAGCAGAGACGAAATTCTGTTCTTTCAAGACAGCATCGGCATATTTATGTCGCCTTAAGCCACACCAAGGGAAAGGAATCCATGTGTGCTAGCCACGCCCAAACCTGTCGTCGACGTGGCGCTTTCACCTAATTTTTGCTTCGTGCTGTTCGAGGGCATCGTTGAGATATTCAACACCTACGATCCAAAACAGTTCGTAGCAGTCCAAACTGTCGCACTTGCAGGATGCAGGGGCATCACCAACGGACGTGTATTTGGCTATTCCAAGGAGGACTTGATCTTCCTCTACGAAATATCGTTCGAGATCCAAATTAAAACACTTCTGGAGCGGTGCAAGGTTGACGAGGCATTGTCAGTACTGAGACAGAACGTCGGGTAGAACACCCCAATGATCAACCAGATCAAGCTCGATGCGATTTGGCCGCTAATAAAGAAACTGCAACTGGAGAAGGCCAAAGACATAATGAAGGAGATCGATTTCGATGTGAGATAGCTCATCACACTGTACCCCGAATACCTCAGCATCGGCAACCAACAGAGCATGAAGCCTCAAAAGACAATGGCATTGTTCATTGCTGAAAACCTGCAGGAGAAGCAACTGCGAAAGGAAGAAAGCGAAAGAGAAACCTTATAATCCAAGAAGCGGGCAAAACTGTTCCTGAAGGAGCTTCTTGAATTTAAACGTGAGAAGTTCATTGCGGAAGCAACCAAGCAGCACCTCAAAGAGAAACTTCACTACCAGACTTCGAAGTATTCGCAGAGCGGCGTGAAGTTCCAGGATGCAACCCTAGAGGAAATACTCGAGATGGTCGATTACGCACTCATCAAATACTACCTCGAACTTGGGCTCTACAAAAACCTCGAAGAATTCCTCAGCAACAGTCTGAGAATCTACTGCACCAGCCTCTACAGCGACTTTGAAAGCGACTTTAGGTCCAGTAAACTCAAATAGTGGGCGACCCTCGTGCCGAGACTCTACGCTGCCTTCGGAAAGCTTGACCTTGCTTTAGATGGCTGGCAAAAAGTTAGCTAAATGCGAGACGAGGCTAAGGCGACGATTGCCTGCGAATAAGCTGTGAAGATCCTCGCCAAGCTTGAAGATAGGGATCGAGTAATGAACAACCTGCAGTGGATTTTAAAGCGCAAACCAGAAGTGGGCATGACCCTCTTCACGATGATCCAGTAGAACCTGTTACCCTCAGACCAAATGATAAAATACTTCGAGAACGACGAATCGTAGAACTCAAGGCAATGTCTCTAGCTCTACCTGGAGATTCTAGTTTTGCAGAAGCATACTGAAGAGGAAAGACTTCACACCAAGCTGATCGTCAAGTACCTGGATAACCTGTTCAAGGTGCGACGCAAGGAATCAAAGGAGGAAGTTACTACCCCAGATTTTACAGAAAAGCTAAACAAAATGGTCACTTTCCTCCGCTCTGAAGAAGCCAAGTATGCCTCGGAAGTTGTATTGGAACGTATCAAAGGCTGCGAATGGCTGCTCAAGGAAGAAATTTATCTGTACAGCCGAGAGAAGAAGCACGATGAAGCTCTGCAGAAGCTCATTCAAAAATCGATGTTCTCCGACGCTGAGAGGTACTGTGAGGAAAACCAGGATCGTACACTCACTAAATACTTCACTAAACTCATCACCCTCTACGAGGTATATATCCAAAAAGGCAACAATGCCGCACTCACGACCAAGAAGTACATCATGAAGTTCCTGCGGGAGTACGTAAACCACTCTGAGCTCGACGCAATTCACGTTATGTAGCTCATCCCCAGCGACTGGATGCTAAACGAGGAATCAGGCGGAGGTCTCTACGATTTCTTGGAAAGTGCCATTAGCCATACTCTCCATCAAAAGCGTAGTCTCAATACAGCAAGGTACCTTTCGGAGATGGACCTGCTCAACGTGGAGTATGCACTTGCAAAAACCAAGCAAGCCAGCGTAAGATTCACCTTCACTAAAAAATGTCGGGTCTGCCACAAGCCGATCGCCGATAAGGTACATAGTCGTTCACGTAGATATTCGTGGTGTTTCCTAACGGAGTTGTTTGCCACCAAGCCTGCGTTAAAAAAGACAAGAGTTCTATTTGTCCAGTTACGGGTCAGGATTTCGAGAAGACCTTCAAGAATTGACATACGTGTGAAAACATTTATGACGAACACTATCAACAGAATTTCTTGACGTCCAAGAGATATGGCCATTTGTAGAAGAGCTGAGTGAGATAGACATTTGGAATGATCCCGATGGTGCTTAGAAGACACAAGCAAGTGATGATGATAAGAAGAACTCCCGGAGCGTTGGGCTTGTTTCGAAGTAGCCAGTATAGCATCACTGTTAGGAGGCCTCCCAAGACGAAGCATATTCCAAAGAACCAACCGACTTCCACCCAAGTTAGCTAACCGAATACTATCGCTTCGATGAGGCTTGACAGACCTATGAACACGATTTGATAGCCCGAGGTGGCACTTGTCACTTTTGGGCTGATTCCTACAGTGAGCATCGAAGCGACCATACAGTTCCCAGAACCCACGCCGATGATTCCCTGAAGAAATCCACCGAAAAACCCTCCACCAGTGATCAACCCAAAGTTTTTGCATTCGTTGAGTTTGGCGTCGTAGACGTATCCGATCTTTGCGTAATACTCCAACTTTCGGCAGGTGAACTTATACACAAGCACAATGTACACAATGAAGATGACCACAAGAGCTCCAAAGGACACTCCAAAAGTCCACGAGCATAAGCTGAATGGCACAATTTTGCCTTGAGAGAGAAGCGACATGACTTAGAACACTGCGAATACCACAATGCTAATGAGGATATCTTTCCAATGGTACGTCTTTTCATACTCTAATTGCTTCTGCAGTAACAGTGAATTTTCGAAATCCTCCTAAACCTGCTGTGGAAGCTAGCTTACGTCATCGTTAATGTTGCTCTTCCGGATGGCTTTGCTATCTCTCTGAGGCTCTGACCTTGCACTATCCCTTACCACCAAAGAATTTCTCAGGTTTGGTGATTACTCTCCCAAATGTTGATCTCTATCCCCCATCTGAGACAGCTACACTACCGCCGTATCTTACATCTTGACCGTTTCTTCGGGCTTAAAGTTCTTCGCTTTCAAGGCGAAAAAAACGGTGAGCAGTACGAACATCAAGAAAAGAATAATGTCTTGGTAGAGCAGCGGTATGAACTTCACTAGGATGGAGCCGAGTGTTGAGCCAAAACTCACGCATGGTATCAACAGTAGCACAATGTTGTAATCCACCAACGACGTTGGCCTAGTGGGGTGTCTCTTAGGAATGAGTTGGATGAAGTTGGCTAGAGATGCACCGGTGACAATTGGGTAGGATATGTCAGTTGCCACATTCACAGGATAGTTCAGCAAGTCCATCAGAATTGGGACTTTGAATAGTCCTGCAGATAGACCTCCCACATTTGACAGCATGACACCGAAGACGAGCAGTATGTAGCAGAACGAGCTGTAGACAGTTAACGGGAAGATGGGGTCATGAACGCATATTTCAGCGACGCAGGAAAAGACGTACGGACAGCTGCCATCGGATCCACACCGTAATGACATCTAATCTATATAGGGGGGTTATTGTTTGAGGGATTAATCATTCACGACGAGGAACAGGGCTCATGCCTTCTAGTTGCCTTTTCCTTATTGATTCCGTAAGTTACCTGTAAGAAAGCCTTGGTTTAGGTTTAGACTTCGAAGGTGGGCATCCAGGGGCAATCACCTCTCGAAGCTTTCCATTGTCGTCAAAGTGGAATTTCGTTTCGCTGAACTTTGACTGCTTGGAAGGGTACTTGTTCATTGGTCTTTCGAGATACTCGAGGCTTGGGGATTCCACCATATTTCGAGTGATTTTCATGTTGTCCTAACTGAGGCGCCGCTGTTTCTTCCTTTTCTCCTGCTCAATGGCAATAGCTTCGGCGACTTTTTCAGTATAGGCGATCCAAGCAACACTTTGTCTGTTCGCAATTTTGTAGCATCTCTTGCGTGTTTTGTGGATAAGCTGGTATCGCTCAACGTCGATATCTTTCTTCGGGAACGTTGGAAGGGGTACCACAGCAAATTAATCTCGTAGCTCGCATGAAGTCAAAGGATCGAGTTTAACAAGAGCGTAGATGCCGAGGTTGTCCACGTTTGGGTCGATGACTTCGACGATAGGCTCGATGAAGTCAGGTGGTGCGAATTTGTGCTTATACTTCTTAAATTCCTCAATGCGTTTTTGAATCTCAGCCTATTCTCGTCTTGCTGCTTCCTCGTTGTCAGAATCAGCACGCGGCTCAGGTTAGTTGGGTACTGGGTGCGCTTCAAGGAGCTTTTGTGACTCTTTCGATTTTCTATTCGAGGATTTATCCTTTTGCTGGGGTGGAGATCGGCGTTTGTTACGGGCAGGACTTCGTCTCTCCTGACTTCGTTTGTTGTTCTCCTAGCGATGACTCTTCCGAAAACTCTTAGGGACCTTGTTTGAATAGCTACTCTATTCTTGAATGGCGGCATGTGGAGGTGGTGTCTTCTGAACAACCGCTTCTTCCTCCATTTTTTGTTGAGCATTGTGGCTATTACTGACCGCTTGAGATTCTTCTTCAGATTGAGTTGCTTCTTAAAGCTTACGTCTTTTCTCAAGAGCTTCATGTATCATCTCATCTTCCTGACTGTATGGTTGGGAGTTGTCAAAGATTGTTGGGAATTTGGGCTTGTAAGAATAACTATCGATATGCGATATGACCTCTTGAACGTTTATGTCTTGAAGCTCGACTACTTTAACGTGACTTTTCTTCTTCGATCGTTCAGCTTTTGCTTCCTGAGACCTTTGGTTCGAATGATCATGACGGTTTCTTCTCAAGGACTTCTTCACAACCACGATCTCATTGTCGATGATTTTGTGGGTGTATGCCATGCCCAAATGCTCGTTGTCTTTTTCTTTTTTCTATTGTCTATCCTTCTCTCGGTCTCGCTTCTTCGCGACTTTCTTCTTTCTGGAACTGTTGATTCCTGAGCCCTTGGGGTTGTTGCTTGCATTTCCGGTTCCTTACTCTTCAAAAGCCAACCCTTCTTGGGATACTCTTTGAGATTCACGAAATGCTTGCTTTCTTCTTTCACTTGCCTCCACACTTCTATCGATCGAAACCCTAAGGCAATGTGTTTGCCAGGCATCCTCAAACTCGCTCGGATGGGTCTTGGCCTGCTCTTTATAACGGAAAGCATTTATAACGCTGAAGAAGGGTTCTTCGTTGATGTTTCCTGCAGTATATTTAGCGTAAGCTAAGAGGAATAACCCATCTCTCACAAGGTAGTCCCCGACTTAGCTCCCTCTGGATTTCAAAGGATAGCCTGGTTCAATATCCAAGAAGGGTGAGAAAACCTTTTGGAATTATTCATTTGTCGTATTGTTGCGGGAATAGTAATTGGAGCAGAACAAAAGGAGTGAGTCCACATTTGTCTGCTTGAACGAACCCTCCAAGTAGTCCTTGATCGACCTTTGGTTAATGTCCTAAATGGGGTCGAACCCCTCCTCATCATCTTCCATTTTCTCTCGTTCAATAGGCCCAAGCTTTCCTTCCTTATGCACACGTTAAAGACACTTTACATACCCGGCCTGGTTACTGTTACTTTTGGCGGGTGGACAATCATTTAGATTATGCGATTGATTGGAATGGTCTGCTTGTATGCCTGTTTGGTTAGTCTGAGTGTTGGTCCGATCATCGATGTTGTCGTTCTCTGCTGAATGTCCTTCTTCTACCTTTCGAACGTCAACCCTAACGGAGAGTACGGCATTGCTACTTCCCCTCGCTGCTTTGTTCGCTGATGAATCATCGGGGAACTGATGTTGGCTGTGAGGCTCTGATGCTCGAAACTCCGTGATTGGAGGATTAGCACTCACATCACTATGATCGTCAGATAATCGCTTCTTGCTAGTAGATGGACAATTGACATTCATCGAGAGGTTTTGATTACTCTCTTCAATAGACAGTCTCTGCCGCTTGCTCTTACTGCGAGACATCTGATTGCTTTCCTGAGAGGGCTCTCCACCTTGACTCATTTAAATTAATTTCACAAACTATCACTCTGCACCTCTCTTGACCTTGATGTTTCTGGTACGGTTGATCATAACGGCATGCCGCTTTGGCTCCAGCATGCCTCTACGGAAAATTGAGTCGTATCGTTCTCGAATGACTGAGTCTCTGAGGGGCTGTTTCGATAGTGGCACTGGCTCAAGATCAGGAACAATGTCCTGCTTGTATGTGTAGCGCTTTTTAGCAAGTTTAGGACCGACCTTGATCCGACCAGTTTCCATTTCCTTGCGCAAAGTTTCTTGCTTTTCGAGAGTTTGTTGGTGAGTAAGTTATCCTTTTTTGGCTTCCATGTCAACTTCCTTGGAAATTCTCTTTAGGTGCATAAGTTGATGCTCTTGCTGCTTAAGTTTACGGTTCTGAACGGCGCGCAGCTGTTCCAGCCTCATAATTTTGTTTCGAGCCCTCGGAACTAATCTTTTGATGCGCTTGACTCGTCGAAGCTTGCGTTCGCTTGGTTTCTTCACCTCAATTTCGATGATTTGATCAACCATCTCCACGAAGTCCTTTTCGCAAGGATTGTAGGATTCACCACCGACTGGTGTCACAATCGCTGGCACTCGGACTGCTTTCTCATCGATCTTCTTTGAGTGAATGGTAGGTTCCTTCGGCTGGGCAGAGTTCCAAGCATCGAACACCTCCTCCTACATTCTGCTGTCTGAATGTGCTGGCGATTTTCGACTCAGCTCAGCAACTCGCCTCGTCTCGTGCTTAGACAGCACCTTCGGGTCCACCGGCTTCTTGCGGAAGCGGTTGGGATCCAACGGCGTTCTCTTGATCGCCTGGGTATCTTCAACAACCAGAAGCTGGGGGTTGCTTAATTGTCGCTGCTCCCTTAATTCCTGTGTGTGCTTGTTGCCGAGTGTCTCAATGAGCCCACTGACATCAATGTTCTTACGCCACTTCTTCTTGGACTGGCTGCCACTTAATCCGCGGTTCTTAACGAGTTCCTCCATGTTGAATTATATTCTCTAGATAAACAAGTGTATATACGAGATCGTCCAGCCGCCAACCATGTAATAATTTCATTCAAACAATGGAGCGCAAGGTTGAGATTAATATCGACACCATCATCGAAAAACTCCTATCGGTAAGGGGCTCCAAGCCAGGCAAGCAAGTCAACCTCACGGAAACTGAAATACGTGGGTTGTGTCTCAAGTCTCGCGAAATATTCTTCCAGCAGCCCATCCTGCTAGAGCTCTCTGCACCATTGAAGATCTGCGGTACTGACAGTTGTTATTGCAGGCGACATCCACGGACAGTACTACGATCTGATCAGACTGTTCGAGCACGGGCTGTACCCACCCGAATCAAACTATCTATTCTTGGGTGACTACGTCGATCGGGGAAAGCACAGTCTCGAAACAATTTGCCTGCTGCTGGCCTACAAGATTAAGTATCCTGAGAACTTCTTCTTGCTACGAGGCAATCACGAATGTGCAAGCATCAACCGCATCTACGGCTTCTACGATTAATGTACGATTTGGTTGAGGTAGGTCGTCGTCGGTACAATATCAAGCTGTGGAAGACCTTTACTGATTGCTTCAACTGTCTGCCAGTCGCAGCTCTCATAGACGATAAGATTCTCTGTATGCACGGTGGACTGTCTCCCGATCTGCAATCAATCGAACAGATCAAGAAAATTTAAAAACCTACTGATGTGCCTGATTCCGGTAAACTCTTGGCTGATTGTAGGACTGCTATGCGACTTGCTCTGGTCCGATCCGGAAAAGGAAGCACAAGGCTGGGGCGAAAATGAGCGTGGGGTAAGTTATGTGTTCGGTCCTGAAGTGGTGAGCGTGTTCCTAAAGAAGCACGACCTCGATCTGATTTGCCGAGCTCACCAAGTGGTCGAGGAGGGCTATGAATTCTTTGCGAAGCGCCAGCTTGTGACACTATTCTCAGCTCCGAACTACTGCAACGAATTCAACAATGCTGGAGCCCTGATGACTGTAGACGAGTAGCTAGTCTGCTCATTCCAAATCCTCAAGCCAGCTGAACAGAAGATCGCTCAGATGTCAAACCCTCGACCGAACACACCTCCACGCACAAAGACCAAATACTGATTTGCCACCTGCTATTCCAATAATCTCAAGCATTAGTGCACGCATTATTGACGATGACGATATTAATTTATAATATGACGTACCTACACGAATACGTTCGTAGTGACATCTAGTCTCATATGCCGTAGCATTAGTGCTTCCCATAATAAATACTTTCGTTTAAAACTGTAAAGAATGTCCAGGGGAAAGACCAAGAAACAGGGCACCAAGCAGACTAAATCAGTTCAAAAAGAGGAAAAGGCAGCCGAAACCAAAGGCGATAAGCTGAATGGAGAGTATATCGGTACGATCCATGAGGCTCCCGCTTTTGTGATTGACAACAGGCACATCTTCGGGGGCTACCGCATTAACTACGACACGCCAAGGAAGATCTTCAGAACACTGTTCATGATGCACAACGAAAGCGTCAATATCTGGACACATCTGTTCGCAGCGGTCGCTGTGCTGGCCGTCATAGCCTATGCAATGATGCACATCAACCCATACGTGACTGTAGGGGCCTCAAACAATAGCACAATGATCAGCGAGCAGGTTAAGTAGCACTTGGACAGCTTCGACAACCACACCTTCATTCAGGAAATCACCCAGGGTGCCGAGGAGAAGATCGAACTATTGAAGCATAATTTGAAGGAAGCCTACCACGATTTTCTCAACGCTACACGAAATCGATTGCACCAAACTGACCTCACCATCACCGAGCTCAAGTAGACTCTGGCTGAGCGATTTCAGAGCACTATTTTGAACATTGTGGAGATGAAGGAGGAGTTCGAAACTCATGGTGTCAGTGATATCATAGAAATGGTCAAACACGTGGGCGACAATAGCTCAGTTATCAGCAACTTCAAGAAAGACCTCTCTGCAGTAACTGACAAGTTCATGGAGCTAGCAGATTCCAAGCACGTCGATTTTCTCGATCCAACACACTCACCAAACCCTCAATTTGTCTCTCGGTGGCCAGTGTTTGTGTTCCTTTGGTCGGCCACTATCTGTCTGCTATGCAGTGCAATCTTCCACCTCTTCTACCCAATGTCTGGCAGTAAATGTTGTCTTATGCAGAGGTCAACAAAATATTCAGTCGCTTCGATTACGCTGGAATCAACATTCTTATATCGGGAAGCGCATTCCCACCGATCTACTACGGCATGTACTGCAATCTGAACCTTGCTGTATTCTACCTCAGCCTCATCGCTGTGATAGCGACTGCAGTCTTCATCACCAGCCTCTTCGAGTGGATCCATACCGAGGGGAACAAGATCTACAAAGCACTACTCTTCGGCGGCTTCGGAGTGTTTTTGATCGTTCCAGTATCCCATATGCTCATCAACGAGTATCTTGGGAATTGGGGAGACTAATTTACATTCATACACAGTGTCCCGCTCGTTGCCGGTGTCGGTGTAAGCTATCTTTTTGGCCTGTACGTCTATACTGTTCAGTAACTATTGCTCTAAATTAGATGCCCCGAACGACACAAGCCTGGACAGTTCGACCTTTGCGGGCATAGCCATCAAATTTGGCATCTCTTCGTGGTCGTCGGCATTATATTCACTTACATGTTGGCCCTGCAGACCTTCGAATAACGCAAGCTCAACATCTGTCCTAACGTGAAGCACTTCTGACCTAGAATCTGATATTGATTTGGATTGGTAAACTAATACTATTATGGAATTCTGCCCCAGACATAGGAAGCCGTGTACTCGCTTTTGTCTGGATTGCCAAGATTTTCTCTGTGCAAGTTGCGAGCATACAACGATTAGGCAACACATGTTCATTTCGGCGGAGAACTTTAAGAAAGCAGCCGAGCATGTGCGAAGTATTGCCGAAGCTGTTAGCACAACAGAGAACAATAAGGTCAGCGACCTCAAAGCAACGGATATGGTGCTAGCCAATCCAGAAGTGAGAGAAATTCCGTAGATCAGGAGGTTAATCGAAGAAGCAGCCAAGGAGGATAACCTATTGATGGATACTGTGCAAATGAGATTTGTGGAAGGAATAAATCCAAACCCTGGGCTAATCGAAAAGCTAATAGAGTATCGGTTCGTCGATGGAGGCGACGATATGATCATCCAAAATGATTATCGTAAGTGCTTTACGAAGCTGTACGACACTCATCGTCGTCTGAGGGATCGCATCAACCAGCACTTTTAGCGAAAGACTGAGGAGTTCGAAGTCATCGAAGAAATACAGCATCCTACAGCAGACTTTTACCGTGGAGGAAATTTCGACAGAGCTGTCAATCCAGATTTTGCTCGTGGTTTCATTCATGCAGTAAACGATGTAGTAGAGCCACCACCTGCGCCATTACTTGTCAAACCTGAGCGAGAAACGCCGATGAAGCCAGTCACCACCACCTTGAGACCAAGCAAACAGCTCCACGATATACTCTTGGAAATAAAGCTGGGTTGCAATCGCCAGTCATACAACGAGGCTCTCTTGAAATTCAAGAAGGTTGAGGAGCTGGCCTCTGGGTATCTCACAGAGCCATTACTGCGCATCAAAGCTAAGCTCCTAATGAAAACATAAGACTACATTGCTGCGCTGTAAATCCTTCAGGCCCTTCCAGCTCGAAGTAATAAGGAGCGGTTCTAGCTTGCACTTTGCGAATTCGGAGCTGGTAATCACCAGCGTGCCAAGAAGATCATCGAAGAATTGATTCTTAAGTAGCGTCGTCACGAATACTTCATCCTCATGGGTGACTGCTGCTTCAAAAACCACGATTATATCGGCGCTGAGTAGAACTATTAAACTGCTAAGAAATACTGTCAGACTGGGATGGTATTTGCCCGGCTCGCCAACCTTATAATTGAAAAAGGAGAGGCTGAAAAGTATCATACAGCTCAGGGGCAAATTGCTTTTGCTTTAAGCTTTGACTCAAAAAACAGTCGTCTTTACTCGAACAGGGCATATATTTTCAGCAGAAATAGTAGCCAACGCGATCGTGCTTTGGAGGACTACAGACTTTCTCTTCAGCATAGACAGCATCCAGTGACCGAGAATAATATCGCAGTGCTCGAATACTGGAAGAACATGAGGAATTCCTCCTTGGATATTCTCAGCCGACTCGCCTTTGCCACCAATGACGCAAGGATCGTAGCTAATTACCTGTTAGTAGTGTTAAAGACAGATGGCACGAATGCTGCATTCGACGAAGTCCTTAAGTTGCGTGGCAAGTGGGCAGATAATCCGCAGTTCATGCGTGCTGAAGCAACCATTATATACCACTTAGACACCCAAATAGAGAAACTGAACCTGCTGGCGCGTCTCCGCAGCTACTATCAGAGACATCGTGAAAACAAGATGGTGGGGCAGCTGTTCTGTAAATTCGCAGCCATGTGTGGCGAGTCAGGTATTCTTTCGGAAGCCGAGGCTGATCTCCGGTGGTTCCTCAACAATGATGGGGAACAGCTCAACAGCATAACCCGAGCCAATCTGAACAACACCATGGGATTTCTGAAAGTTCGCCTAAATCAGCCACAAGAGTCGATAAAGTATTTACAGACAGCTGCGGAGTCACAAGTTTCTGACCAGTACCTATACAACTTAGCATTTCTGCTGCATATCAATGGCCAGAACGACAGTGCTCTCAAATATATCAATCAGGCCATAGCCAAGAACGCACCTTATGCTCGCTATAGCCTCCTCAAACTCAAGATTTTGTGTAGTGACCGCGCAAAGTGGAGATAGGCAGGCTACCTCGTCGATAGAATGCTTCGAAGCCCATAAAATGTAGAGTTCGTTGCCTTCCTCAAACAAGTTCAAGCTCATGTGGCAAATTGATCTGCTTGTTTAAGTATAATCCAATGTGGTCGGTAAGGTTAAGGGGTTTGACCATTCGCTTTGGCAGATAGTTGTCATACCTGCCTACAGTAGACTACAGCCAATCTGGGAAGAACAACGACCATGACTCTCGCAGACACATTCTTTTGAAGATCAAAGATGAGCAGGCACTCAAGGAGATGATCAACAAGGTCTAGTAAACAACTGGCAACCACAATTCACTCTACAGCTTCTATCGATATAATCGACTCCAGCTGGCGCTGTTGGGCATTGCAGTCGGAATGCTTTACATCGGCTACACAATGTACAGCAACATTGAGGTCTACCAAAGCTCGGTTACGGGTAAGAAGTTTGTTCTGCTCGTTACAAAAGAGAAGTAAGAGAGGTTTGCCAGGATACTTGCCAGGTCGTACTCAAAACAGTTCGGGCAGGAGAAATTCATCACGGGGGAAGAGCTCGAGAAAAAGATTTGGCAACTTTGGAACGAGCTAGAACCACCAATAACTTCTCACAAAAGCGACAGCGACCTAACATACAATGTGGATGTGGTAAACGATCGCAGCAAGGTGATCCTAGTGTTGCCTTGCCATAGGATATTCGTTTCGAATGCCGCTCTAGAGCACTATGGGCTTGACAGGATCAAGGTTGTCATCAAGGTTATGGAGGCCTATCTACAGCTTCGAATGCCTGTTCGCCAACTACCATACATTTCTATGCTTGGCACGTTGCTGTCTGGTGATCAATCGGAGTTGTCCCTGAATGAGGAGATTAAACTAAGAAGTATCTATGGCAAGTTCTCCATCAAGCCAATCGAACTCAGTGAATGTGTACAATCGTTGTCATATAATAGGTCGAATATTTGACTAAACAAGATGCGAATATGTCAAAAGAGAGCATCGTTGCAAGCCTCAAGGAAGTCTACAAGGGAGCACAATATGACGTCTCTTCCTTGAGTATCAAACATGTCCTTGAACCGCTCATGGCTTGAATTGAGGATCCAATTCAGGAAGCAGCATCGAAAATAGTTGGCTGACTATGTGTACGTTCCATGAACTGATTGAATTTTTACATCCGAACAAATCATTTAGATTGAGGTTGTAACCGGGTTGCTGTGATGCTTTGGCAGTGGTCTGCATAGACGCGAAGCAGCTTATCACACTACTCCTTGCTCATACAGTCGACCGGCATACCGTGGTTGCAGTCCAAACGCATTGGTGTGCGATACTCATAGGGCTTGCCTCCGAAGTAGTACACAGGTTATCCTTCAGCATAGTTCTTGACGGTTATTTACTGAGCGAGATGCAATGCTGCTGTCCGCCTCGCCACCCCTCCGCAGATTAAGGCAAACAACAAGAGAAGTGCCCAGCGTGCCATGCCTGCTGATAATAAATTTTATAGCAAATTCTTTCGAATCTACTTCGAACGGTATCCACCAATGCCCAATAAAGTCTATTCCCAATTACTCCTGACGTTTTGGTTCAAGGGATTTGGTTAACGCTGTTTCCGCGTATAAACCCAAGGTCACCGCGATGGATTATAAATCTGATAATGAAAGTGTCCTACAGCTTAAAGACCAGCCAGCACACCACCTTCGTAGAGTCGCTTG
>ERZ724527.512-NODE-512-length-19363-cov-5.982235_pt1 | contig 19363 bp, 18 predicted proteins | sample MGYA00376060_ERZ724527 | MGnify/ENA primary metagenome ERZ724527 (study PRJEB28724, sample SAMN07190886) | activated sludge metagenome | isolation source: activated sludge of sewage treatment plant in Hong Hong | place: USA: Christiansburg, Virginia | collected...
ATGACGCATGGCTCGATCCCCATTGCTTCCCCTGCCCGACTACCAGCGCATCTATCAGGTCGCGCATAGCGTGCTCGAAGCCTCCGAGATTGCCATCACGCACCGGGCCTGCATCTTCTTTGCTTCAGTGGGAGCATTGATGCTGCGGGACCAGTATTCGTTGCCGGCAACGATCAGTGCCGGGTGCATGGCGCTGATGGTCGACGAGCAGAAGGCGAACGTCGTGGTGTACGGACGCGATGAAGGCGGCGTCTTCGTGAACGACACGGAAGCGTTCCACGCATGGGTTGAGTGTGAAGGGTGGCTGATCGACTTCATGTCCCCCATCATGGGCGTCGCCATGCGCGAGGATGGCCGGGATTGGAAGGTGCCGCGCCGCATGTTGCAGAAGCGCCTGTCAGACCGGAAGGGAAGCCTTAGTGAGATTCAGCACCTTGGCGATTTCTATGTGGGCCACGATCGCTCCCTCACGGAATCATTGATTGACAGCCAGAACATTCAATTCAGCGATCTCTTGAACGTCTGCCAAGCCTGGTTTCGGCGGCCACCAAAGCCCCTCAAGGAGTTGGCGATGGGAGACAGCCACGCAGGGACCAGGAAGCTGGTTCTTCGTGCGCCATCGATCGATGGCGTTTGGTGAGTCCAGATCACGGTGAGTCCGCCGGGCGTGTAGCCGAACCTACGCTGCCATTCGATGCTCGTAGTACGGCCGCTCACGATCCTCCAGGATGTCGAGCAGTTCTTGCGCATGGCGGCCCAAGGGATTCAGCCACTCGTCGATGTAGCCTGGCCTGATCGGGACGATGCAGCGATCGTGGCCCGCTGCGGCGACTTCATCTGGTGGTTCGTCGGTGATGGCCGCGAATGACAAGAGGTCAGCCTCTCCTGTCCCCGTCCACTTCGACCACAAGCATGCGATCAGCATGTCCTGCGTCGGCCGCGGTCTGAACTCGAGCACCAGGTTCTCCACTTCCTCGCCAGCCGCCAGCTCGCGTCCCTCGGCCTTGTGCCGGTTCACGTTCTCGTAGAACGCGTTGACCACGATGAGCCCGTGCGTGTGGCCGAACTGGTTCTTCCAGAACCCTTGGAGGTTGTCGCGGCGGGCGTTGTAGGTGCCCGGGTACTTGACGTCGTAGAACGCCGGCTTGCCAGCTGGCCTGCAGCCATAGCGCATCGGCTTGATCACGCGCTTGCCGTCCTCCCAGACCATCACCGGCAAATACCAGCCGGGAAAGATCCGGCTGTCCCGATCGCGCAGCTCCGTGCGCTTCAGGTCGGCATGCCGGCCCATCAACTGCTTGACCTTGTCGGTGGCGATGCGCTGATCGTCCTGCGCCTTCTTCGTCGGCTTGGTCTGCAGGATGCGCTCGGCGTCGGCCAGGCGCTTGCGCTGCTTGAAGAGTTCTTCCTCGAACTTCGTGGCCTGCTTGTCGTTGAGGTCGTCGATCAGTGCCTTGATCGCGCGTTCATCGTCGCTCTGGGGATCCCCGAAGCTCGCCTCGACGGCCTTCGGGAGCTTCATCTTCGGGTCCAGCCCCCGGCGATAGAAGATCTCGTAGAAGTCGCGAATGTTCATCGTGGCGCCGAACATCACCACGTACTTCTTGTAGTCCGCCTGGACCTGGGCGCTGTAGCACACGGACTCTCTCCTTCGAGGCTGCCCGGACCAGTGTACGGAAGGGCACTTCGTCACGCGGCGACCACCAGGCTGGCCAGCCCCGCATTCATCGACCCCTTGGCAATTCCGCCGGACTGGTGCAATACTGGATGCCCATACAGTACCAGGCTTTTCGATGTCCGCTGTCCTGTCGTGGGCCGGCGACGACGATGGGTTGCCGACCCAGGCCCTTGTTCATCCATCGAGATCGCGTGCGCGGCGCTCCCAACCGGGAGAGCTGCCGCCTGAGATCGAGCAGGCCATCTGGCGCGGCTGCGACCTTGGTGCGCAGGCCGGCGAGGTCGTCTCCAGCGGCTTCGCGGCGCTCGACGCCGAACTGCCCGGCGGCGGTTGGCCGTGCCAGTCGATCGCCGAGGTGCTCAGCCCGCAGCCGTCCGTTCTCGAGTGGCGCGTGATCGGTCCGGCGCTGCGCGCCATCGTCGCGGCCGGGCGCAATGTGGTCGTCGTCGGGCCACCCAAGACACCGCACCTGCCTGGACTGCGACACAGCGGCATCGACGAGAAGCACCTCGTGTGGGTCCGTGCGGATACGCCTGCCGAGCGCCTGTGGTGCACCGAGCAGTTGGTGAAGTCCGGCGCCAGTGGCGCGCTCGTCGCCTGGCTTCCGCAGGCGCGCCCCGAGCAGATCCGGCGCCTGCAGGTGTGCGCGCAGGCCTGCGAGGGTCCGGTGTTCCTTTTCCGCCCGGCCGCGGCCCAGCACGAAGCCTCGGCCGCGAGCCTGCGGGTGATGGCCACCTTCGCGCTGGACTGGGAGATCCAGGTCCACGTGCTCAAGCGCCGTGGGCCCACCCATGAGGGCCTGGTCCGATTGCGATCGGTACCCGGGGGGCTTGAAGCGGTGTTGACGCCGCGCCTGCAGATGCCCAGTCGACTCATCGCGACGCGCGAGGGCGCTCCACGCGACGGGACTCACCACACGCCGGCGCGTCCGACTCTTTCGGAGGGCGCGGCGCGCCCTGTGGTTCACGAGGCAGCAGTCCATGCTTTGGGCGGCACTACTCCTTCCGCCCGGGCCCGACGGCGCGCCACCGTCCGATGAGGCACTTCGCGGAGTCGCAACGTGGGCCTTGCAGTTCACACCCCGGGTTGCCACCTCCGAAGAAGCCGTCCTCCTCGAGCTGGAGGCCAGCGCACGCCTGTTCGGGGGCAAGCGCGCGTTGCGCGACCGCATCCTCCAGGAGGGGGGCGACCAAGGGGTGAGTGCGCTCGCCTGGGCGACCAACAGCCTGGCCGCCCACCTGCTGGCGCGGGCTGGCATCGAGAACGGCTTCAAGCGCCCGCTTGAGGAACTGCTCGACGCCCTCCCGATGAGGGCCCTCACGGCGGTGGCCCCCCACGAGGGGATCCTTTCCCGACTGGGGTGCCGCACCTTGGGGGATGTGCGCCGGCTCCCCCGCGGGGGTGTGAGCCGGCGCTTCGACAAGCTGCTGCTGGGCGCCCTGGACCGCGCCTACGGCCTGCAGCCCGAGGCCCATGTGTGGGTCGACCTGCCAGAGACCTTCGACGCGCGCCTGGAGCTCATGTCACGCGTCGAGATGGCGCCAGCGTTGCTCTTCGGCGCCCGCCGGCTGCTGCTGCAGATGTGCGGCTGGCTGGCGGCGCGCCACAGCGGGACCACCGCCTTCACCCTGAAGTGGGCCCACGATGTGATGCGCTCGAAAGAGGCAGGGCAGGGGGGTGAGATCACGATCCGCACCGCCGAGCCCAGCCGCAACCTCGAACACCTCTGCCGGCTGCTCGCCGAGCACCTGGCCAAGACCGAGCTGAAGGCGCCGGTCGGCGAACTCTGGCTGAACGCGACCGAAGTCGTTTCGCTGGACGAGAAGAGCGCGTCGTTGCTGCCCGACGAGGCGCAGCAGGGCGAGTCCCTGCAGCTGGTGCTCGAACGCATCGCGGCCCGGCTGGGTCCTGACCGGGTGCTCCGACCGGTCCTCACCGAGGACCACCGGCTCGAGTGGATGCAGATGTGGCAGCCAGTGCCGATGCCGCGCCCCCGCAAGGCCGCAGAGCCGCTAAACATGCCCCAGCCCACCTGGGTGCTGCCGACGCCGCTCAAGCTCGCAACGCGCGGCCACCGCCCGCTGTACCAGGGCGTGCTGCATCTGCTGACCGGACCGCACCGCGTCGAAGGCGGCTGGTGGCATCGGCTGGGCGAGGGTTGCGATGCGACGACCGGGCATGTCCAGCGGGACTACTGGGTGGCGCTGAGCGAGCATGCCGGCGTGCTGTGGATCTACCAGGAGCGGCTGGCGAGCGAAGAGACTGCCTGGTACCTGCACGGGGTGTTTGCATGACGGCCGGCGATGGGCGCCAGGGGCAGGGGGCGGGCACGCCCGTGCCGAGGTCCGCTTCCTCGGTGCCGGCCGCCGGGCTGCCCGACTACGCCGAACTGCGCTGCGTCAGCACCTTCAGCTTCCTGGTGGGGGCGAGCCAGCCCGAGGAGCTCGTCGAGCGTGCGCACAAGCAAGGCTACCGCGCGCTCGCGCTCACCGACGAGTGCTCGGTCGCCGGCGTGGTGCGCGCCCACGTGGCGGCCAAGAAGATCGGCCTGAAGCTGCTCATCGGCAGCCAGTTCAGCGTGGCCGTGCCGGAGCCGTCCGGCAGTGACGCGCCGGGGCCCTTCAGCCTGGGCGTGCTTGCCTGCAACCTGAACGGCTACGGCAACCTCTGCGAGTTCATTACCAAGCTCCGACGCGCTTCCGAGAAGGGGACCTACCACCTGGACCTTGGCGCCATCGCCTCGGACGAACTGGCCGACTGCGTCGTCGTGGCCTCGCCGGTGCGCGGATCGACCGACGCGCAGCTGGTGGGCCTCGCCCGCTGGTTGCTCACCCACTTCACCGGTCGCTGCTGGCTGGGCGTGGAACTGTTGCGGCAGCTCGACGACGAGATGTGGCTGCACAAGCTGCGTGAGGCGAGTGACCTGTCGGCGATCCCGCTGGTGGCCGTCGGCGACGTCTACATGCACGTGCGATCGCGCAAGGCACTGCACGACGTGATGACCGCGATCCGCACCGGCCGGCCGCTGACCGAGTGCGGCCGCGAGCTGCAGGTCAACGCCGAGCGGCACCTGCGCACCCGGCTTCGCCTGGCGCAGACCTTCCCCGCAGACCTGCTGGCCGAGACGATCCAGGTGGCCGAGCGCTGCAGCTTCTCGCTCGACGAGCTGAAGTACCAGTACCCCGATGAAGTCGTCCCGGCCGGCGAGACACCTTCGACATACCTGCGCCGCATCACCTACGAAGGGGCAGGGCGGCGCTGGCCCGAAGGCGTGCCGGCCAAGGTCGAGGCGCAGATCGAGCACGAGCTGCAGCTCATCGGCGACCTGCACTACGAGCACTACTTCCTGACCGTCTACGACATCGTCGCCTTTGCGCGCTCGCGGCAGATCCTCTGCCAGGGGCGCGGCTCGGCGGCCAACTCGGTGGTCTGCTACTGCCTGGGTGTCACCGAGGTGGATCCAGCACGTATGTCGGTGCTCTTCGAGCGCTTCATTTCCGAGGAGCGCAACGAGCCGCCGGACATCGACGTCGACTTCGAGCACGAGCGGCGCGAGGAGGTCATCCAGTACCTCTACGGCAAGTACGGCCGCGCCCGCGCGGCGCTCACCGCGGTAGCCATCACCTACCGGCCGAAGTCGGCGATCCGCGACGTGGGCAAGGCCCTGGGCCTGCCCGAGGAGACCATCGAGGCACTGGCCAAGAACCATACCTGGTGGGACGGCGCCGGCATCAAGACCGAGCGGATCGAGGAACTCGGCCTCTCGCTCGACGACCTGGCCATCCGGCAGCTTGTGGACTTGACCGGCCAGATCATGGGCCAGCCGCGGCACCTGTCGCAGCACCCGGGCGGCTTCGTGCTGACCAAGGGGCCGTTGTCGCGCCTGGTGCCGATCGAGAACGCGTCGATGCCCGACCGCACCGTGATCCAGTGGGACAAGGACGACATCGACGCGCTGGGCCTACTCAAGGTCGACGTGCTGGCCCTGGGGATGCTCACCGCGATCCGCAAGAGCCTGGCCTTCATCGGCATGCGCAAGGGCTACGCCTTCGCGATGCAGGACATCCCGGCCGAGGACCAGACCACCTACGACATGATCTGCCAGGCCGACACGGTGGGCGTGTTCCAGATCGAAAGCCGCGCCCAGATGAGCATGTTGCCGCGGCTGCGGCCGCGCTGCTTCTACGACCTGGTGATCGAGGTTGCGATCGTGCGGCCCGGGCCGATCCAGGGCGGCATGGTCCACCCGTACCTGAACCGCCGGCAGGGCAAGGAGCCGGTGACCTTCCCGAGCAAGGCGCTCGAGGAGGCGCTTGGTCGCACCTTGGGCGTGCCGGTGTTCCAGGAGCAGGTGATGCAGATCTCGATGCTGGCCGCGGGCTTCACGCCGGGCGAGGCGGATCAGCTGCGCCGCGCGATGGCCGCGTGGAAGCGCAAAGGCGGCCTCGCGCAGTACTACGACAAGATCGTCAACGGCATGACCTCTCGCGGCTACCAGCGCGAGTTCGCCGAGGCGATCTTCGAGCAGATCAAGGGCTTCTCGGAGTACGGCTTCCCGGAAAGCCACGCGGCCAGCTTCGCGCTGCTGGTCTACGCGAGCTGCTGGATCAAGTGCCACCATCCGGCCGAGTTCCTGGCAGCGATGCTCAACAGCCAGCCCTTGGGCTTCTACTCGGCGAGCCAGCTGGTGCAGGACGCCAAACGCCACGGTGTCGAGGTTCGGCGTGTGGACGTGATGAGCAGCGAGTGGGACTGCACCCTGGAAGGCCTGCCGCACCCGCCGGCGGTGCGGCTTGGACTGCGCCTGGTGGCGGGACTGAAGGCCGAGTCGGCGCTGCGCATTCTCAAGGCCAGACGCGAGCGGCCGTTCGACGGCGCCGAGGACTTGGCCAGGCGGGCCGAGATCGAGCAGCACGAGATGACGCTATTGGCCGCTGCCGATGCGCTGATGAGCCTGGCTGGCCACCGGCGACAGCAGGTCTGGGAGGCCGCGGGGCAGCGCTCGGCTCCGCAGCTGCTGAAGCAGGCGCCGGTCAACGAGGAAGAGCTCGAACTGCCGGCGGCGCCGGAGGGAGAAGAGGTCGTCTGGGACTACGCAGCGACAGGCCTCACGCTGCGCCGGCATCCGCTGGCCATCCTGCGACCGGTGCTGGCGAAGCAGGGGTGGTGCACGGCGGCCGAGCTGCACGACTTGCCCGACGGCCGGCTGGCGCGGGCCTGCGGCATCGTGACGGTGCGGCAGCAGCCCGAGACCGCCAAGGGCGTGATGTTCGTGTCGCTGGAGGACGAGACCGGCAGCGTGCAGGTGATCGTGTGGCCCAAGCTCAAGGCGCAGTTGCGCGGGCCGCTGCTGCGTTCAAAGCTGATGGCGGTGAAGGGGACTTGGCAGCGGGATGGCGACGTGCGCAGCCTGATCGCCGGCCACGTTGAGGATCTGACGGCGCTGCTCGGTGGGTTGGCGACGAGCAGCAGGGATTTTCACTAGATAGCGCTTCGCTGATTCCCAAAAGTCACGAATCACACTTCACATGTAGTAGCGGTAACTTGGATCGGGCTTTGCCTCGGTCAGTTGGCCGTACTCTGCCATGATGCCCCCAACGCGCCTTGCGAAACCGAGCGTGACAGGCTGGCTGCTTCGAAGGTCAGAAGTATTCCAGTTCAGTCGGCCGAGGCCGAGGGCGTCGATTGCGCATTCCCTGACGTCGTGCATGTCCGTGTTGCCGTGAACGATCAACTCGACTGGGATCGGTATGTGCGGTCCTGGGTAGGTCCCAAGCTCGGGTACGAAGCCGGACGTAAAGAGGAAATGTCTCTTCTCGTCCACTGTAACGAGGGTTCCGCGTGCAGGCGGGTACACCCCCTGCGTGACGAAGCGGACGCTGGATGGGGCTAGAGCAACGAGCTGAACGACAGGCACATCTCTAAAGGCTTTGCGGAACCCATCCTGCTCCTGCCTCCAGAAACGAGACGACTTGTGAAGCACGATGCGCTTCGGGAGCTCGCCATTGCGGGCTGTGTACTCATCGACCACCAGCTTGCCGAGTTCTTCGGCCTGCATTTCCGTCAGATGCGGTGTACGGGTTGTCGCATCGCGTTCTGGCTCGAATGACTGGCCCCTGAGCGCGAAGCCGCCTCCGTTTGTCGAGAAGGCCTGTGCCAATGCAGAGTGCACCAAAGCCCTCTTGGTCGTGCGAAGGTGGTGGAAGGTTATGCCGACGAAGCAGGTTTCAGGGCCTCGATTTCGAACGCGCCAGGGAATACCTCCAGCTTTGTAATAGAGGCCAACGCCAAGATTCCATGAACGAGCGGCAGGCTCCTCGTTAGTTCTCAGATCAACCATGCCGCTGTTGCGCAGCAGCTGAATTGGCACGCCGATCTGCATCGCGCGCGCTTTGAGGGCTCGACGGAAGTCGCGCGTCAACAAATCCTCCGAGTGCTCCTCGACGTCCCAATCGAAAGGGAGTTGGAGCTGCTGGCTGGTAGCGGAGGCGGTTGCCTTCTTGAGTGTGTCCCGCTCTGCCTTCGAGAGTGCGCGACTAACGCTCCAGAACCTTCGCTCGACGGCTTCAGGGACAACACACACCACGACGTCCGGGCGGAAGTCCTCCTTCGCTCGGGTTATGGCGGACGCGTAGACACCGACCATCGCCTCGAGACCGTCATAGGGCTTTAGACCCAGCGCCTTCTCGAGCTGCTGATCATGCAAGACGACGTTGCTCGCCTCATGGACGACGAGCTCCGAGCGGAAGACTGCATCAAACCCTGGGAAGGCAATTTGGCTTCCATCTGGCGAACGCGGGTCGATCGCCGACTTGCAGCGACGTAGCCACGAAGAGGCCAGGTCGATGCCTTCGTTGGTTCCGACGATCGATACTCGAATCTGGCTCTTGTGTGCAGAGCCAAACCGAGAATCAAAAGGGCCTGCCTCAGACAATCCGAGGCGCGGATCCTGGAAGAAGCCAGCTCCACCGAACTCCAGCTCTGGGATGGGGAGCCTAGCGATCTGAATCTTCATCTTGCGCAGCCTCGGTAGCTTCTTCGGCGACGATTCGCTCGATCTGCTCCTGCAGGTCTTCGGCCTCTTCACCAAGGTCAGCTGGTGAATCGATTTCTTTACCCTCCGAGGCGGACATCTCCAGAGAATCCTGGAAAACGAACATTGGAATTGTCGAAGCAACGTCCGCGAACGGGCCGGCAGGCTGTCGCGTTAGCTGCAATCGGAACGATGAGTCATCATGGCCATCGGCAAGCATCCGAGACCAGAATACAAGGTCGTGAAGTACCGTCGGGTTGTAGTCGCGCGCCGCCCTTCGAGTCGAGAGTGGTCCAATCTTTTCCGAGGCAATCGGCCTGGTTTCACCGTCGAGCGTGAACACGTAGCCGGGCAGAAGCGTGAGTGCCCAGGCTTCGCCAAACTGTTCGAAGCGCAGGTAAACCGCCTTGTGCTCCCAATAGACGGTCTTGCCAGTGGAACGGGATACGATAGGCTTCGCGACGGTCCTCCTAGATTGCTTGAATGTGCTGCGGTAGCTGATCTCCCTGGGCGTTCCGTCCAGTGATGCGTAGTAAGCCCGCATTCGACCTACTTCGAAGCGGACTGTCATTCCGAGTTTTTCCAGGCGCAGTGCTAGTGCGCGGTTCAGCAAGGCGGGGACTACGCTCAGCGAGTCGCGATCGGCTAGAAGTTGATCGACCGGGACTTGCTCAACTTCGTCTTCAACGGCTAGGTCGAATAGGCGCTTGCCGCCATTTGACCCCTCCGAGGCGAATGTCCATATCCAGCCACGAGAGCATCCGAAGGGATCAACGCCAGCGCGGTCCAGCTTGTTGATCTCGCGATGATCCTCAATTGTCCCGATACGCCAAACCGACTTGGGCCACTCAGTGACGCGCAACAGGTTTGCCGCGTATCGGTGATCACCGGCTGAGGACTTGGCAGTGCGAGTGTGTGCGTCGACCTGCAGAGCCTCGGGTCTGCAAGTGATGGAGGCGATGAATCGGCCATTGTCTTCAGCCGGACCAAAGCGAACACGGTTTAGATTGTTGGCGGCTTCCCGCAAGACATCAGGCAAGCCCGAGCCGGCCTTGTCCATGTCTCCCGCAGAATAGAAGAAGTCAGCCACAACGGGATTTCTGTAGCCCTTCGGGCGTCTAGACCCCACGCCGATGACGTCCTGGAGTGATTCGTCCTCGAGTTCGCGGGTGACGCCTTCAACCAGGCCTCCAGGGTTGTCAAAGGTAATTTCTTCGGCCGTGACGAGTATGCGAGCTGGGGTATCGGCTACGTAGCTTCGGTGGGCGATCAGGTTAGTGAGTAGTTCTTTGAGCGCAAGCGGTGGATACGGGAAGGCCGTTTGCGATACGGCGCCCTTCATGCGAAACGGCCGATTCGCACGAGACAGGAGCGTCGTTGCTTGCTCGAGTTGCTCCCAAAGGTTGCGGTCCTTAGGGCGATCGCGGCAGTGCGTTCAGTTGTACCGCTGATCAACATCGGTCAGGTCCTGACTCTGCGAGGATTCATTGCAAGTACGGCAACGTTTGTGCTGCATTCACAAGCCTTGGATTCTGCCTCCGAACTGCTCGTTGAGGCGTTCGGCAGTGAGACAGGCAGGCATGCTCGATCAGCCATCGGTGTCTCCGCCTTACCCTCAGGCGGATTGGCGGAAGTTGAGCTAGTTGTGGCTGTGCGTGCCTGAGCCTTGCCCTAGTGCCGCGCTTAGCGCACACCTACTAGTCATACAAGGGCAGCACTTGCGCGCAAGCTCGTCTTAATCCGCCTCGTGTTTTGAGAGAACCCATCATGAACCGCAACATTGGCATTCTCTTCGGTGTCCTTGCATATGCCGATAGTGCTGTCGCCAACGACATCCCTGTCGAAACGACGATCACCGGGCACTCGTCCAACGGCTTCGAACTCAGGTTTCGACCTCTCGTTTGTGAGAGGGGCATGCTGGCGTTTCCATGCGACCCACGAGGTCGAGTGGACTTAAATGCAGTGAGCGACCGCACTAAGAACGATTATCTGTTCGCTCGGGCAATGGTCGGGCGCGAGTACGCAGTGCCTGTCCTTCAGCAGCTCCCCTGACAAAAGCACTGTAGCAGCCAGCGCGGCGTCGGCTGCTCTGGGTCGAAAGCGGACATCCTGGCGCTAGGAAACCAGGGCTGCCTCGCGCGGTTGTCGCTGTCCTGCTGTCTCGCTCGATGCCGCGTCGCTGGGCACCGGAAAGAACCCCAGCAACTGTGGAGTCGTCTCGTCCGTGTGCGCAATGTGTGCGGACCTGCACCAACTTGGATGCAAGGGGCGCCATTGAGTACGCTAACATACCAGTTCCTGACAACATGTTTTTTAATACGCGTTCTCCATGAAGCAGATATCCTCTAAGCCATCAAGCCGGAGCCAAAAAAGCAAAACCGGTACAGGAAAGAAAACGCCCCCTGCGGCGTTGACGAGTGAACTCGCCGATGCACCTACTCTGGCAGAGCAAGCCTATCAACGGATTGAAGAGCAGATCATCACCCTTCAGCTAGCGCCCGGGACCATCTTGTCGGAGAACGGACTGTCGGAGTCGCTGGAGATCGGCAGAACGCCGATTCGCGAAGCGCTGCAGCGCCTGGCCGGGGAGGGCTTGGTGCAGATTCTTCCTAAGCGCGGTGTGTTTGTGACCGAAACGAATATCCGTACGCAACTGCGCTTGTTGGAGTTGCGCAGGGAAGTGCAAAGACTGCTGGCCACGTTGGCAGCGGAGCGAGCCTCAGCTGAAGAGAAAACGGGCTTCGCGCGAATCGAGGCGGGATTGATCCGGGCGGCAGAACACCATGATGAAGCGTTGTTTGCGCAACTCGATCGCGAGCTTGACGAGAGGATGTGGGAGGCTGCGCGCAACGAATTCATCGTCAAGACGATGGCGCTCATGCGCGGCTTATCGCGCCGTTTCTGGTTTGAGCACTATAAGCGCGCGGGCGACCTGCCCTTGGCTGCGACCTTGCACGCCAAGATCGCGAAGGCCATAGGCAAAGGCGACGCAAAGGGCGCCGCAGTAGCATCGGATCGTCTCATCGATTACATCGAGAGCTTCTCGCGCGAGACGATCGGACAGTGAGCAATGTGCTGTTCAAGCCTGCAGCTGGGCGCCTTTGTCCTTTAGCATCTCGCGCAGTTTGACCTTGAGCATCTTGCCTGTGGCCCCCAAGGGAATGGCATCAAGGAAAACAACGTCATCGGGGATCTGCCACTTGGCAATCTTTCCTTCGTAGAACGTCAGCAGTTCCTCGCGCGTCAAATCCGCCTCTGGTTTCTTGACAATAGCAACGATCGGTCGCTCGTCCCATTTCGGATGGGGCATCCCGACACAGGCGGCCATGGCGACCGCCGGATGCGCCATCGCAATATTCTCGATGTCGATCGAACTGATCCATTCGCCACCGGACTTGATCACGTCTTTGCTGCGGTCTGTGATCTGCATGTAGCCGTCTGCGTCGATCGTCGCCACGTCTCCTGTACGAAACCAAAGGGCACCGCGTCCGTCCTTGACGAGTGGATCACTGATTTCATCCTTGAAATAGGCCTTGATGACCCAGGGCCCCTTGACCAGCAAATCGCCGAAGGTTTGGCCATCCCAAGGAAGATCATCGCCGTGTCGGTCGATGATCTTCATGTCGATTCCAAAGAGGGCACGCCCCTGCTTGAGCCGGACGGACATTTGCTCCCTGGCCGAAAGGGCCAGGTGCTTGTTCTTGAGCGAACACAGCGTGCCCCACGGACTCATTTCAGTCATGCCCCAGGCGTGAAGCACTTCCACTCCGAATTTTTCACGGAAGGCTTCGATCATGGCCGGTGGACACGCCGAGCCGCCAATTACCGTTCGCTTGAGGCTCCTGAACTCAAGCTTGTTGCCTTGAACGTGGGTCAAAAGCATCTGCCAAACGGTCGGCACGCCGGCCGCGAAAGTCACCTGCTCGGTTTCAATCAGCTCGTAGATCGATCGGCCGTCCAGCGCGGGGCCGGGAAGTACGAGCTTGCAGCCGACGAGGGCGCCCGAATATGGAATCCCCCAAGCATTCACATGGAACATGGGTACCACTGGCAACACGGTATCGCAGGCCGACAATCCCATCACATCTGGTAGAGCCGAGGCGTAGGCGTGCAGTATCGTGGAGCGGTGGCTGTATAGTGCCGCTTTCGGGTTACCCGTGGTGCCGCTCGTGTAGCACATGACAGCGGCCGCGTTCTCCTCGAACTCGGGCCAGCCGTAGCTGGTTGGCCGTTCAGCGATCCAACTCTCGTAACTCGTCAGTCCAGGAATGCCACTGTCAGCCGGCATATGGACGTCATCCGTGAGCAGCACCCATTTTTTGACGGTGGGGCATTCGGCGTGGATCGCCTGAACCAATTCCACAAAGGTCAGGTCGAAGCAGAGGACGCGGTCTTCGGCATGATTGATGATCCAGGTTATCTGATCCCGATGCAGCCGCGGGTTGATGGTATGCAGGACTCTGCCTGACCCGCTCACACCGAAGTACAGTTCAAGGTGTCGATAGCCGTTCCAGGCCAGCGTGGCAATCCTGTCGGAGAGGCCGACATGCGCAGAGTCGAGTGCGTTTGCGAGTTGCCTCGCGCGATTGGCGCAGGCCGACCAGGTGTAGCGATGGATCCCACCTTCGACCTTGCGCGACACGATTTCCGTGTCACCATGGTGATGGTCAGCGAACTCGATGAGTTGAGAAATCAGCAATGGCTGATCCTGCATTAGGCCAGAAAGCATATCGAAGTGTCTAAGAGAAAAGTGCGAGATAGCGGAGAACGAGGCGGAGGTACTTGCTATTCTTGATGTGCATCCCTGTTGACCTCCGGAAATATCCAGATCGAAAACACCATAAAAAGTCCCAAAAAGAAAGCGGCATATCCGGCGTTGCGCAGATCTCGGGAAAATTCGTAAAGCCCGGTCGCAACGAACATCAACAAGATAACCACGGAAAGGATCACCTTAACTTTGGTTGGCATATGAAACTCCTCAAAGTTTGAGCGCTCAGGGTCGGGCGAGACGAGACAGAGAGACTTTTGGTGTACGTGCTGTCTTCCTCAAATCGGATCGCACATGCTTGGTGCTGCCTCCATTGAAAATGTGGCCCAAGAGTCCTCGTTTCAGATCCGAAGTCCCGAGTGCCCAGTCGATGATCGGCGTCCCTATTCCCATGTTGACCTCCATCATGAGGGCGTGATCATGATGCGCCATATGATGCCTACGCGCCGTGTTGACGATAGGCAAGTTCCGCATCAAGAGATTGTCATCAACATGGCAGCAGAAGTGAATGAATTCATAGAACATATAGCTGGCTGTGAAGGCCGACATCAGGAGCCACCCAAAGTTTGCGGAGACGACAGCGCCAGCCAGTAACGACGGCATGGACGATAGGATTGTCAGAAGGATCATTGTGAACGGGGGAAAGAAAGTAACCCGCCAGTCGTAGTGATCTGCAAAGCGCATTTCTTCAGTCGTGAAGAACTGATGGTGCATCAAGGTGTGCCTGATATACAGAGCACGCAGCATCGGATTCTTTCGAGGGCGATGCATCACATGGGCATGCAGGAGGTATTCGGCCACTTGATATGCAATGAAGCCCAGGGGAAGGGCTGCCCATTCCCACCATTGGATACTTGCCAGATTGGCCGAATAGATATAGATGGCAGTGACGCCGCTGATGACGATGATCATCAGGTGCAGCCACCCGTGGTACCAGCCGGCAATACGATGCCGATACTCTTGACGGTAACGGCGCTGGCGATCTTTCATCATGCTGCTTTGAAGTTCCATGTGACACCTGTTGTTGTGATGGCTGATCAGATTTGTTTTTGCGCGGTCATGCACCGACGCCGATAATTGCAAGATATTCGTCAATGTCTTTGCTGGTTACTAACCATTCGTTGTCGAAATTGGAAATAACAGATTGCATGAACTGCTCGCAGTAGGATCGCGCAAAATCCGCTTTGCCACAGTGATCCATCAACAGAGCGAATGCAAGCTGACGCGGCTCTGCTCCTTCATACCCCCACTCAAAGCCCATTTGTGAGAAGCGCTGGATGTCGGACCGATCAGGCAAGGGGCGCCCATCGACCAGCACCTTGACACCATCGATGGTTCGGTCTCCCGTATACGTTTTCATATCGTCCTCTTCATAGTCAGGTACCTTCAGGCTCCAATACGCCTGCAACGATGCTCATAACGTGTTTGTCGGCCAACGCGAGCTTCAAAGAGCCCGTGTAGATCAATTCACCGCGCTCGATCACCAGTAACCTGTCGATGTAATCAGGCACGTGATGAAGACTCGATTCAGCCATCACAATGGCTTTGCCAGCCGCGCGAATTGCGGCGATCCCTTCCGCGACGGCCGGAATAATTGCTGGGGAAAGGCCCTCGAAAGGCTCATCCAGCAAGAGCAACTCAGCATCTAGAGTGAGCGCACGTGCTATAGAAACCATTTTTCGCTCGCCGCCGGATAGCTCGGCACCGCCCCGTGCTTTGTAGCGGTTTAGCTTGGGGAAAATTCGATAAGCCTCTGCAATTCGCTCCGCGGGCGGCCGCTTTCCGGTGCGGGTCCATGTTGGAAGTTCAATGTTTTCTTCCACAGTGAGGTCTGCGTAGACCTCCGACTCCTCAGGTGAATAGCCGATCCCCGATTGGGCGATCTGCCATGTGGCAAGCTGCGAGATCTCTCTTCCTTGCCATTGCACGCTTCCGTGCGAGGGACGGAGATATCCCATCAATGTGCGAAACGTCGTTGTTTTTCCGGCGCCGTTGCGACCCAGGAGACACATCAACTCACCAGGCATGACCTCAAGATTGATGGATCTGAGGATCTCGCTGCCTTGGATCGCGACGTTCAAGTTCGAAACTTTCAGCATGCCATCACCTCTGCCGCTCTGGTGGAATGCTGGCTGTACGCCGGCCCGATGACGGCATCGAGCATCAAAGGATCTTTGAAGAATGCATCGGGCGACATGTCGCCAATCACGCGACCCTCCTGCAATGCCACAACGCGCTGGGAATAGCGAGCGACCAGCGTCATGTCGTGCTCCACTTGAATGATGGTGCCCACACCTTCGGCCTTGGCGGCTCGCACGAGCAACTCCATGATTTCGTATTTGTCCCTGCTAGATACGCCCGAAGTTGGTTCATCCAACAGAATTGCTGTGGGGCGAAGGGCGAAGGCACTCGCGATGTCGAGCAGCTTTTTCTCTCCCTGGGAAAGCGAACGCCCTGTTGCGGCAAGCTTGGCGTAAAGGCCAAAGGTTGTGGCAAGCCGTTGAATTTCTTCGTCGATAAGGCGATCGTTCTGTAGGGAACGCAGGGGATTGGAGGCTCTGCCCAGCCTCGATGCCACTGCGACGCCGATCGTTTCCCAAACTGTGGCTTCGGGGAATATGTTGATCAGTTGGAATGACCGAGCCATTCCTTTTGCGGCAAGTCTCACAGGTCCAATACCGGCAATGTTCTGGCCCATGAATCGCACGGTTCCACTGGTCGGCGCGACTAAGCCGGTCAAGACATTCACCAGCGTCGTCTTGCCGGCTCCATTCGGACCAACGACCGAAAGAAATTCCGTGCCCTTGATCTCCAGAGAAACGTCTTTCAACGCTTGGTAGGAGCCGTACGCCTTCGACACGGATCGTGCGCTGAGAATTATGCTCACGGCAGCTTCCTCCTCGCTGACCCATTCAGGTTCAGGCGGCGAGAGAGGGTCCCGAGCAGGCCGTCCGGCAGCAAGAGAACCAGGAGGATCAGCGTGGACCCCAGCATGAATCTCCAGTAAGGCGTATGAGAAACCAGCACCTCATGCAGGATCACGAAGATCAGCGCACCGACCCCGGGCCCGGCAAATGTCGTCGCGCCACCCAAGATGAGCATGAAGATCAGATTTCCGGATTGCGGCCAGTACGCGAGTTCGGGATCGGCGAGACCGGTTGAGATGCTCAGGATGGATCCCGCGATCGCTCCGAGCATCCCTGAGAGAACGAATGCAAAAAGCCGTAACCTGTAGACCTGAACGCCCAAATAGCGGGCCTTGCTTTCGTTGTCTCTGATGGCCCGGAGGTGAAGGCCAAGAGGTGAGGACACCATCCGAAATGTTAGCGCTCCGAGCAGTGCGTACAGAGCCAAACAATAGTAGAAGAAAGGTCCTCCCAAAAATTGGGTTGCGCTCATGTCCCATTCGATGCCCATCAAACTGGGGCGTAGCACCCGCATTCCTTGGTCGCCGCCCGTGATGTCATAGAACTTGAACAGGAACGAGTGCACAAGCATCCCGAATGCGAGCGTCAGGACGCCGAAGAAGATGTGTGTAAATCGAACGCACAGAGCCCCAATCAGCAAGGAGAACAGTCCTCCCGAGGCAGCTGCAATCAGCAAGATCAATTCGAATGAAAGGATGCCCTGCCGGGTTGCGACTGCGCTGGCGTAGGCGCCGATTGCAAGGAACATCGCGTGCCCAAACGATAGCAACCCGGTGTAACCAAACAGCACGTTCATGCCAAGCAATGCAATTCCGTACGCCAGTACGGGAACTAGTAAAACGGTGCTGTATGCGCTGAGTGCAAGCGGAGCCACAGCCAGGCCTGAGAGCAGGATCGCAAAAGGAATAAATCCTCGGAAAACTCCGCCCGTTTGAGTAGATGGCGTCTGAATCACCGGCGCTTGCAGTACTGTACTCACGTGGCGCTCCTTCCGAAAAGGCCGGCCGGCCGGAACAGTAGAACGGCCACGACCACAAGATAAATAGACAGGATTTCAACTTCTGGCATGTAGGACACAGCGACGGCCCGCATCAATCCGACAATCACTGCTCCGGCTATCGCGCCAGCCATGCTGCCCAAGCCGCCGATGATGACGACTGCAAACGCATCTACAACCAGCTCCGCGGCCATGTTCATCGACGCGGCAGAGGTCGGAATGACCAATGCGCCGCCGATGGTTCCGAGCACGCAGCCAAGAGTAAAGACGAGGGTGAATACCTTAGAGGCATTGACGCCCATTGCCTCGGTGATGTTTCGGTTCTCAGCGGTGGCACGCACAATGCGCCCGACGCGGCTGCGCTTGAGAAATAGGCCAAGCGCGATCGCAATGCCGATGCTTGCCGCGATGACGAGAAGGTTGTAAATGGGCATCCGAAACCCGTTGAGTTCCATGCTGCCGTACACCGTATACAAGGTGCTATCCAAGGACCTCGGCGCCGCGCCCCAGAAGAAGCGGAAAACGTCTTGGAAAACCAGCACCAATCCAAACGTCATCAGCAACTGGTAGCTAGGATCACGCCGATAAATCGGCCGCAGAAGGAGTTCCAGCGGGGCTCCGACTAAGCCAATGAGCAACCCTGAAACAACGAGGGCGGGAAGGAGCATCACCATGGGCATCTCGAGCGCCTGCAAGATCCCCACTGTAGTGATAGCAAAGAACGCCCCCAATGCATAGAAAGATCCGCACGCTAGGTTGACGACCTTCTGCACGCCAAAGATCAACTGAAGCCCGCAAGCGACAAGGAATAGGACGGCAGCCTGAAATAGACCCGCCATCAGTAAGTTGAGATATTGCATAAGCGAATCATTCTTGGAAGGCGGCAGCTGATCTGTCAGCTATCGACCGGTTCGGCCTCCAGCGACCAGGACAGACTAGAGGGGGAAGTTCGCGCTCTTGATCCAGTTCCAGTACTCGGCGCCCGCCGGCTTCTGCAGTTGATCTGCAAAGAGAGTCGACGTACTAGAGAACATCGGATACGCCGAGTCGGATTGATGTTTGACGAAGCCTTGGCAAAAGACCTGTTCCGCAATCTTGTCCGCGCGGTACCGGCCGCGACCTCCGAGGCTTTCGATCTCGTTGCCCACGATGGCCTCTGCAATCTCTTCGGTCTTTGGCCAGCGGCCCACTGCCTTCATCGCCTTTTCGACGCCGGCCTTGTAGGCCATCAGATTGAAGTAGGCCCGATCCGCAGAAGACGTCGGGAGCGTTTTGTAACGGTCGCGGTATTCGTTGACGAACGCCTTGTGCAGCCCCGATGCGCCGGATTGGCCGAAGAAAAATGTGTTGTGCCCCAGCAATGAGCCTTCCGGTACGAAGCTGCTTCTGAGGTCGTTGATCTGCCCCCCGGCGGTCGATGCCACCAGCTTCGAGTTCGCCAAGAGCCCGGCGGCGGATGCTTGGCGCAGGAAGATCGGCAAATCCGAAAGAAAGAGCGAAGTGAAGATAAGGTCTGGCTTCGCTGCACCAAGCGCTGCCACATTGGTCGTCAGGTCGGTGGCTCCGACCTTGACCCATTGTTCGGAGACTACTTTGGCCTCGATGCCGTACCTTGCAAGCAAGGTCTTGAACGTCTCCCAACAGTTTCGCCCATAGGAGTAATCCGAATTGATGCCTGCGATAGTGGCAAACTTGCCTTTAAGGTGCTTGATCGTTAGCAGTGCACTCATCACGGCCTCGCACTCGTTGTCCGTGGACCGGAACACAAAGCGCGTTTTCGGCATCGACTCTTGAACGCCGTTCTGCGTGGTGCCATCCCAGCATTGCAGGAGAACGCGTTCCTCCTCGGCGACAGGCGCCACTGCCAGCGTCACCCCGGTGGAGATTAGACCGTGAACCGCGTCGACCTTTTCTTGCAGTACGAGTTGCCGGAACCGCTCGATCGTTTCTTTTGGTGTGG
>ERZ724527.515-NODE-515-length-19287-cov-7.734557_pt1 | contig 19287 bp, 20 predicted proteins | sample MGYA00376060_ERZ724527 | MGnify/ENA primary metagenome ERZ724527 (study PRJEB28724, sample SAMN07190886) | activated sludge metagenome | isolation source: activated sludge of sewage treatment plant in Hong Hong | place: USA: Christiansburg, Virginia | collected...
ATCCGGTTTGCCCCGCATTGAAGTATCAACTCACTCCTGAATTGATAGCAGGCAATGCTTATTTCACGAGGCTGGAGGGGTAAATGGCTATAAACCGCTGCTTAAAGTCACGTTGCATGCAGATAGTTGCATCAAATTGGCTGCTAGCCCTCGTGGAATATGCGTGAGCCGCTATTCATTTGAGAGCGTCCTGTTCTCATTGCACCGCAGATTTATAGTCTAGTCCACCGTAATACACCCCAAAGGTGAACACCACTTCCCGTTGGTTGAAGTGCGAAGTTTGTCTATGAGGGAAGGGATACCAATTGGCGTTGAAAATGCACCATTAACGCCAACAGCCTTTGCGCGGCGTGGGTGGCTGCCTGCAGGCGCTCAAACCGCTCTGCGGCGCTGTCGGGGTAATCGTGGGCGAACTGGTTGCGCACTTGGCGCATGGCAAGCCATTCGTCTGCGCTGGATAGCCAACCAAGTTGCTCCAGGCGGCTAAAGCGGTCAATGGCCGACATCGGGCCAATGTCTTCACCCAGGGCTTTCAGTACGGCTGGCATCAGGCGCGCGCCCATGTCGTCTTGTAGCCGGGTGTAGCGATAGGCAAACTGGTCTAGTAGTCGACGGTCCTCTTTTGACAGGTGGTCGTAGTCATCCAGCGTGAGAGCACGCAATTGCATGTCTTGCAGGGCTTCGCCCAATGTTTCGGCGTGCGTTTGGCACACAGCGTGGACTTGCTGCAAGGCGAGTTGGTCGGGTGTGGGCTTCATTGGATTTGAATTCCAGTGGAATGGGCCACCAGCACAATAGGCCGAGAGTCACCTGGCTGCTCGATCACAAGATCAATCTTGCGCTCACCCAGTTGGCACTCAAGCAAGCTGAGCATTTTGATTTTTTTGGCAAATGGCTGGTCTGCCGCAATGGCTGGTGGACGCACCAGCAGATCAATGTCGCCACCTTTTTTACGGTCGTCCACACGCGAACCAAATACCCAGACCGGAGTGCCCGGACCAAAAGTAGCCGTGGCGGCTTGTCGAATGGCCTGGATCTGATCGGGGGTGAGGCGCATGGGCGGCTGGTACAGTTCAGGCAGGGTGGTGCGAGCGTTTCAGAAACGGACCAAAGTCCACCGTTTGCACTGCGCCATCGTCAAATTCAATTTTGAGCGAATAGTCGCTCGTTTGGGCAGCAGAAACGATGTTGATGTTGGCGTTGTTCATTTTGGCGACGATCTCATCAGCCTTTAGTCAGCCGTTAGCCCGGCCATAGGTGTCTTCGAGCCGCACGATGTCATCTTCACCCAGGTAGGAGCCTGATTGCACTTCAATAATCTCCAGCGGCACTTTGCCGGGATTGCGCAGGCGGTGCACCTGGCCCAGGGGAATGTAGGTGCTTTGGTTTTCGCTGAGCAGCATGACGGTGTCGCCGTTGGTGACCTCGGCGGTGCCGCTGACCACCACCCAGTGTTCGGCGCGGTGGTGGTGCATTTGCAGGCTCAAGGTGGCACCGGGTTTGACGACGATGCGCTTGACCTGAAAGCGCCTGCCGTGGTCCACACTGTCGTAGCTGCCCCAGGGGCGCGCAACATGGCGGTGGTGTTGTGCCTGGGGAACGCCCGCCGCCTCCAGCTGGGCCACCACGGTTTTGACCTGCTCGGCATGGGCGGCGTCTGCCACCAGAACTGCGTCCACCGTGTCAATGATCAGCAGGTTGCTGGTGCCCAGTGCCACGACCGGCCGGTGTGGCGCATGAATAAACGTGTTGGTGGCCTCAACCAGGTGACCCTGGCCGTTCACGCGGTTGCCTTGGGCATCGGGCGGCGACAGGTCGGCCACGGCGTTCCAGCTGCCGACGTCGCTCCAGGCGGACGCAAACGGCAGCACGGCAACGTTGTCAGCTTTTTCCAGAACGGCGTAGTCAATGCTCTCGGAGCGGCAGGCGGCAAAGGCCTCTTGGCCCAGGCGGCGAAAGTCACCATCTGCCGTTTGGGCGGCAACCGCGGCCTGGCATGCGGCCAGAATGTCTGGCGCGTTGGTCTGGAGCGCAGCCAGCAGGGTGCTGGCCTGGATCAGAAAAATACCGGCATTCCAGAAGTGGCCGCCAGCCAGCAGCAACTCTTGGGCACGGGTGGCATTGGGTTTTTCGACGAAGCGTTGCACCGCGTGGGCTGCGCCTTGCCCTGCCAGCGCGACGCCCTGCTGAATGTAGCCGTACGCAGTGCTGGGAAAAGACGGCTGCACACCAAAAGTGACGATGGAGCCAGCCTGCGCCGCGGGCACGCCGGCGCGGACGGTGGCGGCAAAGGCGGCGGTGTCGGGGATATGGTGGTCTGCGGGCAAAAACAACAGCAAGGCGTCTGGCGGCACGTTGAGTGCGGCGGCGGCCATGGCAGCGGCCGTGTTGCGCGCGGCAGGCTCCAGCAGAATGGTGCCTTGAACGTGCGCGGCGTTGGCACATTCCTGAACCAGAAAGCGGTGGTCTTCGGCCGCTACGATGAGCTGGCTGCGGTTCAGCAGGGCGGCGCGCTCCAGCGTCAATTGCAAAAGGCTTTTGCCCTGGATCAGCGGGACAAACTGCTTGGGCAATGCTTTGCGTGAAAGCGGCCACAAACGGGTGCCACTGCCGCCACACAGGGTGACCGGAATGATGGTGCCGCTGCCGGGTGCAGCGGGCTCGGTTGGACTCATGGAACTAACCCCTTGAACGATGGGCAGAAAGGGTAGCACAAGGCGCGCGGTTGTTAACCGGGCAGTTGAATATTGGCGCGCCTGGCCATTGCTGTAAACCTGGTCTTCAACGGGGCCTTGGCGCTGTTGATGATGGTGGCGATGGCCAGTTGGCGCCTTGGACCAAGCTTGGGCCACGCGGCAAAGGCCGCTTCAACCATAACACCGTGCAGCGCTGCCTCACGATGCCCGTATTGCAAGGAATGGTCAAAGGCGGCCCAAAACTCGTCGTCGTACTGCCCGCGATAGTGTTTTGCCAAAGCCAGATAGGCCCAGGTGTAGGGAAAGGTCGGGCGCAGCGCGCAGGCAGTGCGGTAGTGCTGAATGGCCGTGTCCATCCATTCGTTTTGCAAAGCCCGCTCAGAACTGCCGATAGGCACGTTGCCCATGCGCAGTGAACGCACGGCATGCAAGTAGCCCAGGTCATCGTGTAATTGGGCGTTGCCGGGTGCCGTGGCCAGCCCTTCTTGCAGCTGTGCGCTAAGGGACTCCCATTGCCGCGGGTTGTAACGCGGGCCAGTGCCGTCGCGCAAGGTGCGCACTGTGGTGCGCGCGCTGAGGGTACTGGCGTCGGCCCAGGCAGCCGGCAAGGCAAACCACACGCTGGCCATGGCACTTGCCGCTAGAACAACAAGAGCCACACATAGCGCAATGCCGATGGAGTTGGGGCTGGAGGTAGCGTTGGAGCGGCGAATATCGTTTGTCACGACGGAATTCAAACGGAGGTTAAGCCCAATATTTCAGCAGGTCTTTCATGCACCATGCTGTTGGCAACGGCTTCGCCGTAGCGGGTCCGCAAGACATCCCTGCCTTCGCTCAGCAAGGGCGGGCGGCTGCCCAGGTTGTGGGCATCGGTTGCGGCAACACAGTAGTTGCCGGCTTCAATCAAGCCGAATGCCACCTTTTGGGCAACCGGGCCGAAGCGACCTGCCAAAGAACCCGCAGTGATCTGAAGCCAGCAACCGGCTTCGGTAAATTCTTCGATTTTTTCGGGTTGAGCCATCACCGCCTTGTTGCGTTCAGGGTGGGCTATGAGCGGACGAATCTTGAGTTTGAGCAAGCTGTAGATGAAGCGGCCACTGCCGGCGGGAATGATCTGGTGCGGAAACTCCATCAACATGATTCGCCACCCGTCCACTTCACCCAAAAAGGGCACCTGGTTCTGGGCGATGAGGTCGATAAGCTCGGCACACAGCCGAACCTCGCCACCCACACGCACCTGAAGCGCGATACCCGCATTGGCCAGTTGCTGGCTAAATTCAGCGTGCGCTGTTTCCAGGCTGCTGCGCTGGTTGTCATAGCGGTCCGGGTCCACGTGCGAGGTGAGCACCGAGTGTGTAATGCCATCGGCCACCGCCACCCGGGCCAGCGCTAGAGCTTCTTGCAGGGTGTCCGGGCCGTCGTCCACTCCGGGCAAAAAATGGCAATGCAGATCAATCATTGCACGGCAGGGATAACACTCAAGAAACTTCGGCGCTGGTATTGATCACCGGCACCGGGGTGCGTGTTTGCGCGCTGGCTGCCTTGCCGCCATAGGTCTTGCCATAGGTGCCGCCATACGTGGAACTGTAGTTGCCATAGCCGTGTTTGCCGTAGCCTGAATATTCACCGTAGTATTTTTCAGCCTTGTTGAAGTCCAGCGCATTGAGAACCACACCAATGATGTGGGCCTCTGCACGGCGCAGCCGTTGCAAGGATTTGCGAGCCAGCGGGTAAGGCGTGCTGTGCGCCTTGGTTACAAAGATGACGCCACTGGCTCTTGCGGCAACGACCGCAGCATCGCTGACCAGCTCCACCGGAGGTGTGTCGATGATGACAATCTCGAAGTGTTTGGCAAGTGCCTCCAGCGTGCGTGCAAACCGCTCAGAGTGCAACAGCTCCAGGGGGTTGGGTGGTATGACACCGGATGTCAGCACCATGAGCTTGGAGCCCTCGATCTGGTGAATGCAATCACTCAGTTTGGCGGTGCCAGCAACCAGCTCGGACAGGCCCGGAGCGTTCGGGTCCAGCGCGTAACACTTGGCAATGCTGGGGCGGCGCATGTCGGCATCCACCAAGAGTGTCTTCTTGGTCAGGGCGTGGGCCATGGCCAGGTTGCTGGAGAACGTGGATTTGCCTTCACCGGGCACACTGGATGTAACAACGATGGTGCGCGAAGGCATGTCAACGGACGACAACAAAACGCCGGTACGGGCGGTTCGGATGGCCTCAGAGTACAAGGCATTGGGATGGTCCATAACAATGCGGCCACTGACCTTGCGCTCGGCGTCCTTCTTGTCCAGTTTGGGCATGATGGTCAGCAAGGGCTGCTTGAGACGTTTTTCGACGTCCTCCGTGGTCTTGAAGGTGTTGTCCAGCAGTTCAAGCAACAAGGCCAGCATGACCCCCGCAAGCAAACCCACGACAAAAGCCACGCCAACAATCATGGACTTTTTCGGCTTGATGGGTGTACGCGGCAATGCAGCCACGTCGACAATGCGCGCCACGGTGGTTTGCAGGTCGCCGCCCACATTGGTCTCTTTGGCGCGCTTGATGAACATGTCGTACATCTGCTTGTTGGATTCGACCTCGCGCTCGAATTGGCCCAGTGCGAACTCTTTGCGGTTGACACTTTGTACGCCGCCACGAGCTGACGCCAATGCGCTCTCCAGCATTTTTTCTGTGCTGCGGGCCCGCTCGTATTCGTTGGTGATGCCACCAACGACCAGCTCGATCTGCCGCTGCAAGTTCTCACTGGCAGATTTGGCGTCGGATTCGGCTTGCAGGTATTTGGGGTGCTCTTTGCCGTAGCGCTGGGATACCTCGGCCACCTTGCGCGCGGCCTCGGTCGTTTGGCGTTTGGCGTCGGTCACCTGCGCACTGTTCAAAACGGCGGGTTGTGAGGTCAGGTCACCACCCTTGGATGCTTGCTTGATAATGTTATAGGTTGCCTCAACTTCGGCACGGCGGGTGCGGGCCTCGATCAGCCGAGACTGCAGCTGCTCCATTTGCTGGCCCGAGCCGCCTTGCGAGTCTTTGGACATGGTGACCAGGCCCTGCTTGTCGCGGTAGCCCTGGAGGGCTTGTTCGGATTGATTGAGTTTGTCCTTAAGACCGGAGAGTTGCTCTTGCAGCCAGACCGATGCCGTGCGGGTCATCTGGTACCGAGCATCCAGGTCATTTTCAATATACGTGTTGGCAATGGTGTCGGTGACGCGCGCTGCCAGCGCTGCATCGGGTGATTGAAAACGAATGACCACCAATTGACTCAGACGGATGGGCTCTATCGTTAGATTTCCAGTAAATGAGCCCAAAACAGCCTCCGTGAGCGCTTTTTCGGTCCATTCAACAGGGGCTTTTTCAACAGCAAAGCCGATTTGCTCTTTGAACGCGGCAATGCCTGTTTTGGGCGCACGTGGGTCATGAGCGGGATGGTCATACAGCTTGAGCTTGGCGATGGCCTTGAGGGCCACTTCGCGCGACTTGATGATTTCAACTTGCGTTTGAAAATATTCGCGGCTGGCACCCATGCCCGAGTACACGTCCTCAATGCTGACCACTTTTTGTTTGCTGGTCTCAATCAGTACGGTGGTTTTCGCCTCATAAATTGGCGTAGTTGAATAGGCTACGACGGCCGCAACCAGCGCAACGACCAGCGCAAGGGCCAAGATGGCCCACTTGTACTTGCGCAGCGTGCGCCAGTATTCAACAAAGTCAAGACTGGTCTCTTGGCCATCCGGATCGTGGAGAAAGTGATGCTGCTCGAAATGAGGGGCAACTTTGGTTGGTTCAGACGTTTGTTCAGACATAGGTGAATTGCGTGTTTAGAAGAATGATTCTTCGATGAACACTGTGTCGCCAGGGTTGACCGGGCTGTTGACTTCCGCTTTTTGTGGGCGATTAGTAGGATCACCCTCACGGATGATGGTAATTTTTGAGAACGAAGCACGTTCTTTGAAGCCACCCGCCAATGAGCTGGCCTTGAGTACGGTTAGTCCAGGTTGAAACGGATACCCGCCCGGTTTCTCAACCATGCCATTGATGTAGAAAGGCCGATACTCGTCAATGGTGATAGAAACCCGGGGATTCACCAGATAGCGCCCGCTCAAACCAGCGGTGACGCTTTTTTCGATTTCGCCTATGGTCAACCCGCGCGCGCGCACCTCGCCGAGCACCGGATATGGAATGGTACCCGCGTCCGTGAGCCTGACTTTTTCGCGGCTGAGGTCGTCTTCGCCAAAAACACGGATGGTGATGACGTCACCGGCCGCGAGTTTGTAGGTTGACAACAACGAGGCAACGTCTTTGGGCAGTGGCTCTTGCGCATGCGCCGGAAAGAACAACGTGAAAAAAGTAGCAATTGCGACGGCGAAAAGTGAAAAAATGCCACGAAGGCATTTTTTTCCTAACTGGTGTGAATACGGTCGATTCATAGCTTTATTTCCGGTCTTGGAGGACGCATGCCCTCCAGGACAGTTTGTCCGCGCATCACAAGGATGCGTTGAGGGTCATCATCGTGATGTTGCGCTTGAAGGCTGAAGTGGGCACACTGGAACTATTGTCTGTGAGAGACCAGTCAATACCAATTTTAAGCCAACGCAATAGCGAATAGTCGACTGCAAGGCCAAAATTCGTGGCGTTGTCCGTGCGGCTGGTGCCACCGAAGTCAGTTTTTAACAGACCCACCCCGGCACGCGTGCTGAGCGTTTGGTTCCATCTGTGGTTCCAGGTGACATTGGTGCCGGTAGTCAGTTGGTAGTTACCGAACCCTGCGGCGTCAGCAATGGACCGGTTGGTTTGGAAGTCAACCACACTGTAGGTGAGCGGCGACCAGCGAATGGTCGCCTCCCAGCTTTCACCATCGAAGCCATCGCGGCCTGCGGCGTCAAAGTCTTTGGTCATTTTGCCCAATTTGACGATGCCAGTGGTGGCCGCTGTAGCGTCCCACGTCAAGCCGACGTAATAGCGTTGATCGGTGTTGTCTTCCTTGGACAGAGCCGACCCGTAGTCGGCCTTGGCATTGCGGTACTCACCCAGAACCAGGGAGCGTGTCCCGATGCGGTAAAACAAGCGGGACCCAAACGAATTGGTCGAAACGTCATTAATGGCAGTGTTGACACGGTTGTTGTCGTATGTCTTGTTTTGGCTGCCCAAATCGACTTCAATACGACCCTGTGCCTCGGGAGCACCGTAGACGATTAAACCTTGTGCGTTATTGGAAGTCCAACGATCCGGTTCCGATGAAATTGGCCTGTTGTTCGATCCGCGAGGGTCTGTAGATCGGACCTGACCCAGTGACCATGCGGCACGGGCCCGCGATGTGAAGTAGTTGTCGCCCGCTACCTTAAATTCCGAATTGGTGGCGTTATCGGGCGAACTGTTGGTGTAGTTTGTGTTGTTAACCGATGCCAGGGCAGTGTAACGATCCCCCTTGCGTTTGAGCTCGGCGATCAGCTTGGGGGCAACGGTGATCAGGTTTGACTGAATCTGATTGGTCGCGCTGGATTGCAAATTGTCGTTGTACCCCATGCCTACAAACACGGTGGGGTACAGGTAGATACCACTTTCCGTCTTGTAAGGGGCAGCATCTCCAGTCGGCGCAGTCAGCATGATGTCGGAAGACCCATTGCTCCCCGATATTGAGGTGCCACTGAGCTGATAAGCCGGACCGCTGGCCGGCTGTGCGCCGGTTTGGGTTTGCGCGAACACCAGTGGCACTGCCAAAGTGGAGGCGGCGGCCACGAAGACGGACACATATTTGAGATTCATACAACTTCCCTGAAAATACTGACAAAGCCCGCTCTAGGAGCGAACCACCATTACCCGCGTATTTTGGCATCAATACGGTGAAACCCTTGTAACAACATCATACAAAATTCAGATTGACGCGCCAATCGTTGCCGTTATCCGACGCATTCTTTCATTTTTTTGATAAGGCTTTCAAGCCCTCGTCATCAATCCCTCACTAAAACTCTGGAATTGGAGGAGTTTCACGCCCTGAATAGCGAGACGGATCTCAATCACAATTGCTGAAGTTCCGCTGCAGGCAGCTCCTGGCCAACTGCAACGCTTCACTGATTTGTTCCGGGGTCATTTGCTTGGCGAGTAGAGCCCGATTTCGCGCGGCACTCTCCGCGCCAGAAGTCGCACTCAATGTGAGCCACATGTGCGAAAGAACAAAGTTTCGCGGCACACCCTGGGCGTTGTAGTACATGACGCCAAGGTTGTATTGCGACTGGGCATCGCCCTGCGCGGCTGCCAGGCGATACCAACGTGCGGCCTCGGCAAAATCAACGGCTGTCCCGTTCCCCTTGCGGTACATCTGCCCAAGGTTGTATTGAGCAGCCATATTGTCTTGTTTGGCTAATGGCAGAAAAATGCCAAGTGCAACCTCGTACTCACCCCGAGCGTGTGCAGCCACGCCATCCTCCAACGTCGCAGCCAAGGCGGCCGTGCAGAGGAAAAACTGAATGGCGGTCAGGACCAATATTGCAAACCTGGAAACCAGGAACGACACACTGCTTGCAGCGGACGGTTCAACAGGCTTCCTTATACAAGGCTTGTAACTGAGGTGCTGCAGCAATTTTCCCCAATCGATAGATCTGGACGACATTCGGCAATTCTATTTCGCGAAAGCACCAGATCGCAACTGTGTGCCAAACGCACAGCAACAAAAGTAAAGCCTCTCAAATCGAAGACTTGAGAGGCTTAAGTTTGGTGGGCAGTACAAGTTTCGAACTTGTGACCCCTGCAGTGTGAATGCAGTGCTCTACCCCTGAGCTAACCGCCCTGAATCTGTGTTCAGTAAGCCCTCTATTATACAAGAAGCATCAAGCTGCTTTGCGCCACACCGTTTTTCCGCCGCTGGATTTGTCAATTTGCGCCAATATTTCTTCGTGAGAGGCGAGTTCCTGGGCGTTGGCGGCCAACACTGGCAGCACCCATCCGCGCAGGTCGATCTTCGCCGCCTTGACCCCGCCTTCGCTGGGAGCATCCACGTCCATCAACAGCGCATCCTGGCCGCGTGTCATGTTGATGTACACATCCGCCAGCAACTCAGCATCGAGCAAGGCACCGTGCAGCGTGCGCCCCGAGTTGTCGACTTCCAGCCGGTCGCACAGGGCGTCAAGGCTGTTGCGCTTACCGGGAAACATTTCCTTGGCCAAAACCAAAGTGTCGGTAACACTGGCCACATATTTCCTGAAGGGCTGGTGGCCGGCACGTGCCAGTTCTGCATCCAGGAATGAAATGTCAAACGGCGCGTTGTGGATGATGATTTCGGCATCCGCCACAAAGTCCAGCAGTTGCCGGGCAATGGTCGCAAACTTGGGCTTGTCGCTCAAGAACTCAGTAGTCAGGCCGTGTACGCGCAGGGCGCCTTCGTCACTGTCCCGCTCCGGGTTCACGTAGATGTGCAGATTGTTGCCGGTGAGTTTGCGGTTGACCATCTCCACACAACCGATTTCGACCATGCGGTCCGGATTCTGCGCCAGATTGGCGTTGAAACCGGTGGTTTCGGTATCCAGAAAGATCTGACGCATACGGCTAGCTCAATGATTCTCTTTGGCGTGGTTGATGGAGTATTTTGGAATTTCCACGACAACGTCCTTCTGCGCCAAGAACGCCTGGCAGCTCAGGCGCGAATTGGGCTCCAGGCCCCAGGCGCGGTCCAGCAGGTCTTCCTCATTTTCATCGAGTTCGTTGAGCGACGCAAAACCCTCGCGCACAACGACGTGGCAGGTGGTGCAGGCGCAGCTCATGTCACAGGCGTGCTCGATGGCGATGTGGTTTTCCAGTAGCGCCTCGCAGATGGAAGTGCCCGGCGTGGCCGTGATCTCGGCGCCCTGGGGGCAGTATTCCGGGTGGGGCAGGATTTTAATGATGGGCATTTTATTGGTTGGGGTCAGAGCACATTTGCTATGCAAAGTGGTCTGACCCGCAAGTTCACAGAGTTTCAATATTCTTTCCCGCCAGCGCGTGGGCAATCCCCCGGTTCATGCGTTGGGCGGCAAAGGATTCGGTGGCTTGGGCCAGTGCTTTGCTTAGGGCCTCGATCTTGGCGGCGTCGGTGCCGGTTTTGCCTTGGGACAGGGCAACCATCGCAGCGTCGATCTCGGCGCGCTCTTGGGGCTCCAGCAAGTCGGCATCGGCGTCCAGTGCGCTGTGGATGGCCAGCAGCAGGCGGTCGGCATCGACCTGAGCCTCCACCACTGCACGGGTGCGGATGTCCTGCTCGGCCGTGGCAAAGCTGTCCTGCAACATCTTGGCAATCTGGTCGTCGGCTAATCCGTAGGAGGGTTTGACGTTGATATCCGCCTGCACGCCGCTGACCTGCTCATGCGCAGAGACGTTTAGCAGGCCATCGGCATCAACCGTGAACGTGACCCGGATGCGGGCGGCCCCAGCAGCCATCGGCGGGATGCCGCGCAGCTCAAAACGCGCCAGGCTGCGGCAGTCCTTGACCAGATCGCGCTCGCCCTGCACAACGTGCAGCGCCAGCGCGGTCTGGCCGTCCTTGTAAGTGGTGAAATCTTGAGCCATGGCCGTGGGAATGGTCTGGTTGCGTGGCACGATGCGCTCCACCAGACCGCCCATGGTTTCCACGCCCAGGGAGAGCGGAATCACGTCCAGCAACAGCAAGTCGCCGGACGTGTTGTTGCCAGCCAACTGGTTGGCTTGAATCGAGGCTCCCAGAGCCACCACCTCATCCGGGTTGAGGTTGTTAAGCGGCGCGCGGCCGAAGAAGTCGGCGACCGCCGCCTGCACCTGCGGCATGCGGGTGGAGCCGCCGACCATGACCACGCCCTGCACGTCCTGTGGCGCCAGACGGGCATCTCGCAGAGCCTTGCGCACGGCGGCGATGGTGCGGACGGTCAGCTGGGCAGTGGCCGTCTCAAACTGGCTCCGGTTTACATCAAATTCGATGCTAGCCCTCGTCAACACTGCGTGAAACGCTACGGATTCAGTAGCAGATAGCGCCTCCTTGCAGGCGCGCGCTGTATGCTTGAGGACGGCCTTGTCGATGGCACTGTCGGCCGCAGCGCCGGTTTGCGCCAGCACCCAGTCGGCCAGCGCGTGGTCGTAGTCGTCGCCTCCCAGGGCCGAGTCTCCACCGGTGGCAACCACCTCGAATACGCCTTGCATAAGCCGCAGGATAGAGATGTCAAAAGTACCGCCGCCCAGGTCGTAAATGGCGTAGATGCCTTCGCTGGCGTTGTCCAGGCCATAGGCGATGGCCGCAGCCGTGGGTTCGTTGATCAGGCGCAGCACGTTGATGCCGGCGAGCTTGGCTGCATCCTTGGTAGCCTGGCGTTGGGCATCGTCAAAGTAGGCTGGCACGGTGATGACGGCGCCATACAAGTCGTCATTGAAGGTGTCTTCGGCGCGGTAGCGCAGTGTGGCCAGGATTTCAGCGCTGACCTCGACGGGTGACTTTTCACCGGCCACGGTCACCAGGCCCAGCATGCCGGCATGGTCAGCAAAGCGGTACGGCAGTTTCTCCGCCCCCACCACATCGGTCAGACTGCGGCCCATGAAGCGCTTGACCGAGGCGATGGTGTTTTGTGGATCGGTGGTGATGGCGTCCTGTGCCTGGTAGCCGATCTGGCGACCACCATCCTCCAGATAACGCACCACGGAGGGCAGGATTACATGCCCATCTTTGTCGGGTAGGCATTCGGCCACGCCATGGCGCACGGATGCCACCAGGGAGTGCGTGGTGCCCAGGTCGATGCCCACGGCAATGCGGCGCTGGTGAGGGTTGGGCGCGTGGCCGGGCTCGGAAATTTGTAGAAGCGCCATAGGTTATCAATTGGGGAAACGGCCCGGGCGGGCCAGAAGCCGCCCGCCAGGGATTCAGGTTTCCAATTTGTCGAAGGCCCGTTCCAAATCGTGTGCAAACTTTTCAATGAACATCAGCGAACGCACCGACTGCACGGCTGCGCTCGTGTCGTGTAGCTCATCCAGTTGGCGCGCACAAACATTGATCAAATCGCGCTGGACGGCATCCACATTGTCGCGTAAGACGTCTAGCGCCTCGGCGTCCCGGGCCTCATCCAGCCCCTCGCGCCACTGCATCTGCTGCATCAAAAATGCGCCCGGCATGGCGGTATTGCTGTGGGCGTTGATGGGCGCACCATCCAACTCACAGAGGTACGCCGCCCGTTTGAGCGGGTCTTTCAAGCGCTGGTAAGCCTCATTGATGCGCACCGACCACTGCATGGCGACGCGCTGGGCAGCCGCGCCCTGGGCAGCAAATTTATCTGGATGGGCCTCTCGCTGCAGGTCTTTCCAGCGTGCGTCTAGCGCCGCTCGGTCCTGGGTAAACCGTCGTGGCACACCAAACAGTTCAAAATCGTTGGATTGGAGATTCACACGCGGAACGACTCGCCACAGCCGCACTTGTCGCGCTCGCGCGGGTTGTTGAAGCGAAAGCCCTCGTTCAAGCCTTCGCGAACAAAGTCCAGTTCCGTGCCGTCGATATACGCCAGACTTTTAGGGTCGACCAGCACCTTGACACCATGGCCCTCGAACACCAGGTCTTCAGGGGCCAGTTCGTCCACGTACTCCAACTGATAGGCAAGGCCGGAGCACCCGGTGGTCTTGACGCCCAGGCGCACGCCGACACCCTTGCCACGCTTGGTCAGGTAGCGCGTCACATGGCGCGCGGCGGCTTCGGTCAAAGTAACTGCCATTTTCTAGTCAGTTTCCAAGATGTTTGGCTTTGTAGTCGTCCACGGCCGCCTTGATGGCATCTTCGGCCAGGATGGAGCAATGGATCTTGACCGGTGGCAGCGCCAACTCTTCAGCTATCTGGCTATTCTTGAGGGCAGCGGCTTCATCCAGCGTTTTGCCCTTGACCCATTCGGTCACCAGCGAACTTGACGCGATGGCCGAACCACAGCCATAGGTTTTGAAGCGTGCGTCTTCAATCACACCGGTTTGTGGATTGACTTTGATCTGCAGCTTCATCACATCACCACAGGCCGGTGCGCCGACCATGCCGGTTCCAACACTGTCGTCGCCCTTTTCAAAGCTGCCGACGTTGCGGGGGTTTTCGTAGTGGTCTACAACTTTTTCTGAATATGCCATTTTGATTACCTCTTTAATGTGCGGCCCACTGGATTGCACTGATGTCAACGCCGTCCTGGTACATCTCCCACAGCGGGCTGAGATCACGCAGCTTGGCGACGTTCTTCTTGATGGTGTCGATGGCGTAATCGATTTCCGCCTCGGTGGTCCAGCGACCAATGGTCATGCGCAGGCTACTGTGTGCCAGCTCGTCACTACGGCCCAAGGCGCGCAACACATAGCTCGGCTCCAGCGATGCCGAGGTGCAGGCTGACCCACTGCTCACCGCCAAACCCTTGATACCCATGATCAGCGACTCGCCTTCGACGTAATTGAAGCTCATGTTCAGGTTGTGCGGCACACGTTGGGTCTCGTGGCCGTTGATGAACACCTGCTCCACGCCGTTAAGTCCTGCCAGCATGCGGTCGTGCAGGGCCTGAATGCGCACGTTTTCCACCGCCATCTCTTCTTTAGCAATGCGGTACGCCTCGCCCATGCCGACGATCTGGTGTGTAGGCAGCGTGCCGCTGCGCATGCCACGCTCATGGCCACCACCGTGCATCTGGGCTTCCAGGCGCACGCGTGGCTTGCGGCGCACAAACAGGGCGCCAATGCCCTTGGGGCCATAGGTCTTGTGGGCAGTCAGACTCATCAGGTCGACCGGCAGCTTGGAAACATCAAACTCCACACGACCGGTCGCCTGGGCCGCGTCCACGTGGAAAATGATGCCCTTTTCACGGCACACAGCGCCAATGGCGGCGATATCTTGAATGACACCAATCTCATTGTTCACATACATCACGCTGGCCAAAATGGTGTCTGGGCGAATGGCGGCCTTGAACGTGTCCAAGTTGACCAGTCCGTCATCCTGCACATCCAAATAGGTCACCTCGAACCCCTGGCGTTCGAGTTCGCGGCAGGTGTCCAGCACAGCCTTATGCTCGGTCTTGACAGTGATGATGTGCTTGCCCTTGGATTGGTAGAAGTGCGCTGCGCCCTTCAGCGCCAGGTTATTGGATTCGGTGGCACCGGAGGTCCAGACGATCTCCCGTGGGTCTGCTCCTATCAGTTCGGCCACCTGACCACGGGCCTTTTCCACAGCTGCTTCAGCCTCCCAACCCCAGGCGTGGCTACGTGACGCGGGGTTGCCAAAGTGGTTGCGCAACCAAGGCACCATGGCCTCGACCACCCGTTCATCGCAAGGGTTGGTGGCGCTGTAGTCCATATAAATGGGAAAGTGTGGGGTGGTATCCATGGGGCTCGTTCCGGCTATTCAGTGAGTCATTGTCGTTTGTGGGCGATCAGCTCTTGGAAAACGCGTTACCCAAGGCAAAAACAGAGTTGGGCGCGTTGATACGAATTGGTTTGCTCATCGGCAAAGCGGAAATAGCACGCTTGACACTGGGCTTGTCATCCACATGCAGCCCCCTGGCCAATTGGTCATCCACCAGCTTTTGCAAAGTGACAGAGTCCAGAAACTCAACCATTCGCACATTCAGCGACGACCACAGATCGTGCGTCATGCAGCGGGCGCCCTCTCCCAGGCAGTTTTCTTTGCCACCGCAATGGGTGGCATCAATTGGCTCGTCCACCGACACAATGATGTCGGCCACAGTGATGTCGGTAGCTTTGCGCGCCAGGGTGTAACCGCCGCCCGGACCACGGGTCGACTCCACCAGTTCGTGGCGCCGCAGCTTGCCAAACAGCTGCTCCAGATACGATAGTGAAATTTGCTGGCGTTGGCTGATGGCCGCCAGGGTGACAGGCCCACCGCTTTGGCGCAGCCCCAAATCAATCATCGCGGTAACGGCAAATCGGCCTTTGGTGGTGAGACGCATCGCATACTCCTGAAGTCTGTTTGGTTGACTAGCAAGCTCGAGTATAGCGATAAACCTAGCAGTTTGCTCGGGTAAGTAGACTGATCAGTCACAAAGAGGGCAATTTCCCACCATATGAAATTGTGACAACATTGTCGACGCCTGACGCACCAAAGGCCTGCTCCTTCAATATGCCAAGTTGATCCCGAACCTGAGCTGCCTTCTCGAACTCCAGGTTGCGGGCGTGTTCCATCATCAGTTTTTCCAGTCGCTTGATTTCTCGGGAAATGTCCTTCTCGCTCATATCCTCCACTTGGGCTCGTTGCAAGGCGTCGCGCTCCAGGCGCTCGGCTTCTTTGCCGGCTTTTTCACTGTAAACCCCATCAATCAGATCCCGCACCTGCTTCACGATGGAGCGTGGCGTTATACCGTGCGCCAAGTTGTGGGCGATCTGCTTATTGCGACGCCGTTCAGTCTCGCCCATGGCCCGCTCCATGGAATCGGTCAACTTGTCCGCATACAGGATGGCACGCCCATGCAGGTTGCGTGCGGCGCGGCCTATGGTTTGAATCAGGGAGCGCTCGGAACGCAGAAAACCCTCTTTATCGGCATCGAGTATGGCGACCAAGGACACCTCTGGAATATCCAGGCCCTCACGCAGCAAATTGATGCCTACCAGCACGTCAAAGGCTCCCAGACGCAGATCGCGCAAAATTTCAACCCGCTCCACGGTATCCACATCGCTGTGCAGGTAGCGCACCTTCACGCCGTTGTCGGACAGGTAGTCGGTCAACTGCTCGGCCATACGTTTGGTGAGCGTGGTGATCAGTACCCGCTCATTCTTCTCGACCCGGATGCGGATCTCCTGCAACACATCGTCAACCTGGTGAGTGGCGGGCCGAACTTCGACCTCGGGGTCGACCAGCCCCGTAGGCCGTACCAATTGCTCCACCACTTTTCCGGCATGGTCTTTTTCCCACTGCGCGGGTGTGGCCGACACAAAAATGGCCTGGCGCATCTTGGTCTCAAACTCTTCAAACTTTAGCGGCCGGTTGTCCAGTGCGCTGGGAAGGCGAAACCCATATTCCACCAGCGTAGTCTTGCGCGAGCGGTCGCCGTTGTACATGCCGCCAAACTGGCCGATCAGCACGTGCGATTCGTCCAGAAACATCACCGAATCCCTGGGCAGGTAGTCAGTCAGAGTGGCCGGCGGTTCCCCGGGAGCAGAGCCACTCAGGTGGCGTGAATAGTTTTCAATGCCTTTGCAGTGCCCTACTTCACTGAGCATTTCCAGATCGAAACGCGTGCGCTGCTCAAGGCGCTGGGCTTCGACCAGCTTGCCTTCGGATACAAAAAACTTCAACCGCTCGGCCAATTCGACCTTAATGGTCTCCACGGCAGCCAACACCTGATCGCGTGGCGTCACATAGTGGCTGCTGGGGTAGACCGTGAACCGGGGAATCTTCTGCCGTATGCGACCAGTCAGCGGATCAAACAGTTGCAGCGACTCGATCTCGTCGTCAAACAGCTCGATGCGGATGGCCATCTCGCTATGCTCAGCCGGAAACACATCAATCGTGTCGCCGCGCACGCGAAAGGTGCCGCGCGAAAAATCCATGTCATTGCGCTGGTACTGCATGCGCACTAGCTGGGCAATCAGGTCTCGCTGGCCGGGCTTGTCGCCAACGCGCAGGGTCATGATCATCTTGTGGTACGCCTCGGGCTGGCCGATACCGTAGATGGCGGAAACGGTGGCCACAATCACCACATCGCGGCGCTCCAGAATGCTCTTGGTGCACGACAGGCGCATCTGTTCGATGTGCTCGTTGATGGCCGAGTCCTTCTCAATGAACAAGTCGCGTTGGGGCACATAGGCTTCGGGCTGGTAGTAGTCGTAGTAGCTGACGAAATACTCCACCGCGTTTTTGGGAAAGAATTCGCGAAACTCGCTGTACAACTGCGCCGCCAGCGTCTTGTTCGGCGCAAACACAATGGCCGGGCGCCCCAGACGGGCAATCACATTGGCCATGGTGAAGGTCTTGCCCGAGCCGGTGACACCCAGCAAGGTCTGGAATACCTCGCCGTCAATCACACCCTCGACCAATTGGTCAATGGCTTGCGGCTGGTCGCCCGCCGGTGGATAGGGCTGGTACAGCTCAAAGGGTGAATCCGGAAACCTCAGAAAAACTCCGGTGGGTGCTGGTGCAGCATCAGCGCTTGTGGATGAGCGGTCTGGGTCAACGATAGGGGTCGGGGCAGACATGTGATGGTTCGGCAATTGGGGAAAGATGGAACTGTAGTCCATGCTGGGAACTTCCGTTGCTCGGAGCATTGTGGTGCGCGCACGCCGGGCCAACGGTGCGGGCCGAGCGACCCTGCTGCGTGGGCTCTGCGGGCTGCCTTGCGGTGCTCTGGACAGGCGGGGTCTGGCTAAACTCGCCCTGCGGGCTCAAACAACGCCAGCCCTGATCCGCCCGGCCCTGCGCTCCTCAGCCACGCACAAGGGATCGCCCAGCCCGTACCGCTGGCCCGGCTTGGGTCAAATTCCGTTGCCATAATGGGAAGAAGTTATATGAATCGACATGGCGAACAACTGGAATATCCCGTCCTGGCTCGAAGGTGAAGTGCGTTCCCGAGATAAAACCTGCGTCTATTGCGGTACTGCATTCACGTCCCCCAAAGTCTCTAAAAAGACAGCGTCGAGCTGGGAACACATCATCAATGAAGAAACGATAGTTACACGAGAAAATATTGCCCTTTGCTGTTGTGGATGCAATGCGAGCAAAGGTCAAAAGGAGTTTTTCGTTTGGTTGCAGTCCAAATACTGTGTGGAGCGCGGAATAACTGAAGAATCGGTCGCCCCAATCATCAAGAAAGCGATTGCCGTTGGTCGACACAAGAATTAGAAGGAGCCACTTGGTGCTACCTTTGCCGAAAGCATGCGGCATCGCTCCGTGCCACCCTAGGGCGGTGCCGAGCAGCGAAGCGGCGGGCGGATCAGGGCTGGCGTTGTTTGAGGCGCAGCCGAGTTTAGCCAGACCCCGCCCGGCGCGAGCAGCGCAGGGGAGTCGCGCCAGCGGCCACTGCCCCAGGGTGGCACGGAGCGATGCCTCATGCGCAGCCACCCACCAACCCGTGAAGCACCGTCTGCAACAATATTGCCCATGCGTCCCACTCCACTCCCCCCACCCGACAACGTATTCACCTGGCCCGTCCGAATCTATTGGGAAGACACCGACGCAGGCGGCATCGTGTTCTACGCGAACTACCTGAAGTTTTTCGAGCGTGCCCGCACAGAGTGGCTGCGCGCCAAGGGTGTGGAGCAGCGCCAACTGCAGCAGGATCTGGGCTGCATTTTTGTGGTGAGCGACGTGCAGATCAAATACCTGCGCTCGGCCCGGTTGGACGACCAGCTGCTGGTCACGGCGCATTTGAGCGAGCTGGGGCGTTCGTCCTTCACCATCCAGCAAGAGGCGCGGCTGATTGGCAAGGATGTGGCCCCGGTGGTGCTGTGCACAGGCTCCGTGCGCGTCGGTTGGATCAATGGCCAGACGTCCAAGCCTGCACGTATACCGCCCGAACTGCAAAAGGCGCTTCAGGGCTGAAACCCGCGATGTGCCGGGCTGCGGAATCCATGCAGTATCCGCATCACATGCCCGCCTCGGGGTAAACCCACCCCGGTAGAATGAAGGCCGACGCCAGCCCCA
>ERZ724527.517-NODE-517-length-19249-cov-4.099198_pt1 | contig 19249 bp, 18 predicted proteins | sample MGYA00376060_ERZ724527 | MGnify/ENA primary metagenome ERZ724527 (study PRJEB28724, sample SAMN07190886) | activated sludge metagenome | isolation source: activated sludge of sewage treatment plant in Hong Hong | place: USA: Christiansburg, Virginia | collected...
ATCCTGTCTGTCACAAATACCCTCCCTCTTTCGGGATGAGCTTCACTAGAGCAGTCCACAAGCTCCTGCGCTGCCGGCCGCTTTGATCTTCCCTTACCCCGTCCGCCCCCACGGTTGTTCAACTACATCTCTTGATGCTGCCAACGCGGCCTAATTGATGAGCTGCCACGTGGTCCATTCGGCTCAGCCTTCCGGGCTTGTGGACGCCCCAAGCTGCCGCCAGGCATAATTGTAAAAAATGTTAAAAACGTAAATAACAGCAAAGACATCGGCGGATTGGTGATCAGCGGTGTTACGGTAGGTCTTGTCGACGACGTTGGGTTGAGGGTCTCCAGAATGAATACTTTCGATTTCAGCCGCCTGCCGCGCATCCTCCTGACACTGGGAGTCGTTACGGTTGCAGGCTTGTGGATTGCAGAAGAGGCCGGGTGGCTGAAGATAGCGACGCCGATGGATGCCCTTCCGACGGATCCCAGGGTTTCCGAGCCCTTGCCTGTTCGCGTCACACTCCAGGGGGTGATTGCAGGTGACCAGAACACGCCGGGCATCGCCATTCTTGCGGAAGCTGGCAAGCGACCCCTGCTGGTGCCCGAGGGCGCACCGTTCAATGACGATCTGCATGTGGAAAGGGTGATGCCTGATCGGGTTGTCTTGCGGCAGCGCAGTTCGGGAGCGCCCATCGTACTTGCCCTGAGCCTGATGCCAGACGACATACCGGTCAGCCCCGGGATGGAAAAAGGGCACATCAGCGACTCGCAGTGGAGGGATGATCCGCCGCCGCCGCGTCCCGGTCGGGAGGTGCCCGGTGCAGCCGACATCCCGTCCGGCCGCTGAACACGCCGCCCGCGGCAATCAGCCGCACCGGCTCTCCAGAGAAGGTCCTGCCCGCTATTTGCCGCACTGTCTTGCGCAGGCAGTGCTTGCACCGCACAATTGGCCGTCATTCTCAAGGGCCAATCCATGCCCGCACCCGATGCGCACCTGACGCTGCCTGCCAATCCCGTCGCCTGTCACGAGTGCGATCTGCTGCAGTCCGAGCCACGGCTTGCTCCCGGAGATACAGCCCGCTGCGTGCGCTGCGGCGCCGTGCTGGCCCGCAATCCTCCAGACAGTCTAGACCGCAGCCTCGCCCTGACGCTCACCGCAACAGTTCTCTATGTGATCGCCAACGTCTACCCGCTTGTCGGCCTGGCGATGCAGGGGCGACAGGTCGAAGTGACGCTCATCGAGGCCGTGCAGATCCTCTGGAAAGGGGGGGTTGAGCCTGTGGCGGCCCTGGTGTTCATCACGGCGCTGCTGTTTCCCGTACTTGAGCTACTGATGTTCCTGCTGGTCCTGGTCCCCTTGCGCCTGGGGCGGATGTCACCACGGCTTGCCACCTTTTTTCGCCTGGTGCGGTCCGTTCAGCCATGGGGCATGATGGAGGTCTTCCTGCTTGGCATGCTGGTCTCCCTGGTCAAGCTCTCGCATTTGGCCACCGTTCTGCTCGGCCCCGCATTCTGGGCCACCGCCTGTCTGATCGTGGTATTGACCCTGGCCGCCCGGGCCTTCGATACCCGCCTGTTGTGGCAAACCCCTGACACGGTAGCGGGCCGGTGAGCGGCGACTACCCCACGGCCCGCCAGCTCGGTCTGATGAGCTGCCATGTATGCGGTCAGCTCGCCCAGGCGCCGGACACGACGAACCGGTCTTTGCGCTGTCCGCGCTGCGGCACGCCGATGCATATGCGCAAGCACGCAAGCCTGTCCACCACCTGGGCCCTGATTGCGGCGGCCATCCTGCTGTATGTCCCTGCCAATCTGATGCCCATGATGGTGACGGCGTCGCTGCTCGGCAGCCAGGAGGACACAATCATGAGCGGCGTCGTCTTCCTGTGGCAGTCAGGGTCATGGCCGCTGGCTACCGTGGTTTTCTTCGCGAGCGTAATGGTGCCCCTGCTCAAGATCATCGCCTTGATCTACCTGACCGCATCCGCCCAGCGCCGTTCGCGCCATAACCTGATCCAGCGCACGCGCCTGTACCGGCTGGTGGAATTTGTCGGTCGCTGGTCGATGCTCGACATCTACGTCATCACCATTCTGGTGGCGCTGGTTCAGTTCCAGGGGCTCGCCACCATCCAGGCCGGCCCTGCAGCAGTGGCATTCGGGGCGGTGGTCGTCGTAACGATGTTTGCGGCGATGAGCTTCGACCCCCGTCTTATCTGGGACCCCCTCTCCGATCCCACCCCACGTCGGCCAGACCATGACTGATCCAATTCCCCCCATTCTTCCGGTGGCCGTGGTGGAGCCCCCCCGGCGCTTCCGCATTCCCTTGGTGTGGGTCATTCCGCTGGTGGCCGCACTGATCGGTCTCTTCCTTGCGGCGCGCACCTACTATGAGCAAGGCCCCACCATCACCATTGCCTTCCGCACCGGGGTAGGCCTTGAGCCTGGCAAGACCCGCATCAAATACAAGGATGTGGACGTTGGCCAGCTAAGTTCCGTGGCGCTGGCGGACGATGGCAGCCATGTTGTGGCCACCGCCCGGCTGGCCCGGGAAGCCGCCCGGCTGCTGGTGGATGACACTCGTTTCTGGGTGGTCAGCGCCCGGGTTTCGGGCAGTTCGGTATCTGGTCTGGACACCCTTCTGTCGGGTGCCTATATCGGCATGGACGTGGGCAAATCCAGTGAAGCCCGGCGCCATTTCACGGGGCTCGATGAGGCGCCGGTGGTCAGTTTCGACGTTCCCGGCCGCTACTTCTCACTTGAGGCGCCCACCCTGGGCTCTCTGGACGTCGGCACTCCCGTGTACTACCGCCGCATCCCGGTCGGCCAGGTCACCGGCTTCCGCCTGGACAAGACGGGCAAGCACGTGGATCTGCGCATCTTCGTCAAAGCACCCTATGACAGCTTCGTGACCACCGACACGCGCTTCTGGAACGCCAGTGGCGTGGACGTCAAGCTCGGCGCCGACGGCGTCCAGGTCAATACCGAGTCGCTGACCTCGATCGTCGCAGGCGGCCTGTCCTTCCTGACGCCCGAGTCCGGCGACAGTGAGCCGGCTCCCCAGGACCAGGTATTTCATCTCTTCCACACCCGGGAACAGGCTCTCAAGCAACCACACACGGTGGTCCAGCACTACCTGCTGCGCTTTACCGAAAGCGTGCGTGGTCTGTCGGTGGGGGCGCCGGTGGAGTTCCGTGGCATCCAGCTCGGTGAGGTCAGCGCCATCCATGCTGACATACAGAAAGGGGCCACCGACATGGGTCTGCTGGTCGAGGTCGCCATCTACCCGGGGCGAATGGAGGCCCGTCCCGATGTCGGCAAGCCCACCTTCTTCGGCAAGGGCTACCGGGACAAGGATTTCCGCAACTTCATCGACAAGCTGGTAAGCAACGGCCTGCGGGCCCAGCTACGTAACGGCAATATCGTCACCGGTCAGCTCTATGTGGCTCTCGATTTCTTCCCCGGAGCCAAACCGGGCAAGGCGGACTGGAACGCCAAACCGCCAAGCCTGCCGACCCAGCGTGGCAGTCTCGATGAACTGCAGACAACACTGCTGCGCATCGTTGACAGGCTCGACAAGTTACCCCTGAGCGAAATCGGCCAGGACACCCATAAGGCCATCGCCGGACTGGGACGCACCATTGAGGAGGCAGAGGCCTTGGTCAAGCGCATTGATGGTCTGGCCAAGGGTGACGTGCGTGATACCGTGGTCGAGGTGCGTGCAGCCATTGCCGACACTCGCAAATTGCTCGCCAGTGACGCCCCCCTGCAGCAGGATCTGCGAGCCAGCCTGCAGGAGCTCACACGTGCGGCTCAGGCCCTGACACATCTGGTCGAAACCCTCGATCGTCATCCCGAAGCCCTGCTGCGCGGCAAACCCGAGGAAAAACCATGAGCCGGCTACCCCTGATCCTTGTTTGCGCCTTGCTGACTGCCTGCAGCAGCACCCCGCCGGTGCGCTACTACACCCTCGGGCCCTTGAGCCCGGCCAGCCCTGCCATCGGCAGCGGCCCGGGTCTGGTGGTAGGTCCCGTGGGCGTGCCGGCAACCATCGACCGCCTGCTCATCGTGCGCCAGGTGGATGGCGCCCGGGCCGACGTGTCGGACGGACACCGCTGGGCAGCCCCCCTGAAGACCGAGATCGCCCGCCGGGTGGCCGTCGAGTTGTCCCGGCGCAGCGGCAACGGCCGAATCGTATCGTGGCCCCAATCAAGCATCATCGAGCCCGAGATGAGCGTACCCATCGACGTCCAGCGCTTTGACGCGGAAGGCTTCGGGAAGGTCACGCTGGAGGCAGTCTGGACCTTGCGCAAGGGGGGGAAGGATGTACTCGGCCGACGCTTCTCGGCCACCGAGCAGGTAGGCGAACCCACTTGGGAAGCCCTCGCGGCGGCCCATGGACGTCTCGTGGACGCCCTGGCAGCAGACATCGCCTCGGCACTGCCGATCACGCGCACCCCCTGACGCCGAGGCCCTGCAGACCAAACTCAGGCGGGTGCCCTGGCCTTGCGTGCAGCGGGCCGTCGGGCAGCCGCCTTCGCCCGCGCCGGCTTGATGCGTGCCAGACGTCGGCGGATTTCGTCGGAGTCCATCCACAGATCACTGCCCTGCAGGATGTGGGCAATGTCCGTCGCGCTCAGGAAAGGCGTGCACAAACGGGTAGTCACCTTCTCGAACCAGCTTCCCAAGGCATGCACCTCGGCCAATTGTTCGCTGCCCTTGCCGGCAAAGCTGCTTGAGTAGGTGTGAAACATCAGTTGGCAGTTGTCATGGACGATCAGCTCGTCACCGCTCAGGAAAATGAACGCCGCCATGGAATAGGCACGCGCCTCCAGTACCGTGACCACGTGGGCGTCGGACGCCAGCATGTTGTTGATGATCTGCAGTCCGGTGTTGAAATCGCCACCAGGCGAGTTGATGTGCAGATAGATCAGGTCTGTTTCTGCGGCGCTGCGCAGCGTGTAAAACAGTTCGGTGTAGTACTGGGGAGCCTGCAGCTCACCACACAGGTAATAGGACACTTGGTGAATGGGCACATGCCGCTCGTAGCGCACCAACCCTCCAAAAGGCTCCGGCAGATCTTCGTCCGGCTCTGCCTCCCGTCTACGCGCCGGTGATTGGTCAAGCATGACAGACTCCTCCCCATGGCTACGACCTCCCCAGTATGCGACGGGGTCCGGCTACCCGGCAAGCCAGACCGCGAGGGCCGGGAAGCCTGCTCCGAGGCACACTTCTGCCGCGGTTTTCGCGCCCCCGCGCTGACCGGCCCCCAGGTCCTGTGAAGGGCGCACTCCCGGGGCAGAACAGGGAGCGGGAGGCTTCTCGGAACGCCCCTTCGCGCCCCTCCGCCCTTGATGCGATAATCCGGCCTTTACATCTTCGGCGCCCGGCCTTGCGGGTGCCTGCCTGCGCATGCATTTTTCCTTGCCGGACTTCTCCGCCTGCCGTGTGCTCGTGTGCGGCGACGTGATGCTTGATCGATACTGGCACGGGGCAACGGCACGCATCTCGCCGGAAGCACCGGTACCGGTGGTGCAGGTAAAGAACGACGAAGTGCGTGCCGGAGGCGCCGGCAACGTGGCGCTCAATGCAGCCTCCCTGGGCGCACAGGCGCGGGTCATCGGCCTGATCGGTGACGACGAGGCCGGGCGCCTGCTCGGCGAGAGTCTGGCCGCCCGGGGTGTCGCCTGTGCCTTCGAGCGCCTTGCCGACGCGCCGACGATCACCAAGCTACGGGTCATCTCGCGCCACCAGCAGCTCATCCGCCTGGATTTCGAGGAGCGGTTCGATGCCTGCCACGCCCCCCGGGTGGCCGATGCTCTGGCCGCCCACCTGGAGGGCATCGACGTATTGGTGCTGTCGGACTACGCCAAGGGCACCCTCGCCGATGTGCCGGCCCTGATCGCCTTGGCGCGAGCCCGGGGCGTGCCGGTGGTGGTGGACCCGAAGGGCACCGACTTTTCCCGCTATCGCGGCGCCACCCTCGTCAAACCCAACCTCTCCGAATTCGAGGCCGTGGTCGGCCCCTGCCCGGACGAAGCGACCCTGATCGCCCGCGGCGAGGCCCTGCGCGCCGAACTCGACCTGGAGGCCCTGCTGGTGACCCGCGGCGAACAGGGCGTGACCCTGCTCCAGCGTGGTCAGCCGGCCCACCATCAGCCCACCCGGGCACGGGAGGTGTACGACGTGACGGGTGCCGGCGATACGGTGTCGGCCGCCCTCGGCTGCGGCATTGCCGCCGGTCTCAGCCTGCTTGAAGCCACCGCCCTGGCCAATCTGGCGGCCGGCGTGGTGGTGGGCAAGCTGGGTACTGCCACCGCCTCGCTGGACGAACTCTATGCCGCCATGGACGCCCATTCGCCCGTGGCCCGTGGGCGCATGGCGGTGGAGGCGCTGATCAGCGCCGCCCAGCGCGCCCGTGCCGCCGGCGAACGCATCGCCGTCATCGTCGGCCCCGTCGGTGCGCCGGGGGCAGCCTTGCTGTCCCGTCTCGAGCAGGCCGGCCGCCAGGCCGACCGGGTGCTCCTCGTCGAACCTGCCGACACGGACGCGGATGCTCTGGCGGTGCTCGCCGCCCTGCGCCAGGTGGACTGGGTGGTGAACGTCGACCCGGCCGGCCACGCCGATCTGCTGGCCAGGATCGGGCCCCACCTGTTGCTGCCCGCGCGCCCATGATCATGGACATCTCGACCACCAGCGGCCGCATCCGGGCGTGGCTGGACATGCACCTGGTGGATCATGGCGCCGTCCGCGCCGTGTATAGCAACTTCTACGATCTAGGCGGCGGCATGTATCGCAGCAGCCAACCCAGCCCGGCCCAGCTGCGCAAGTATCGGGACCGCCTGGGCCTCGCCAGCGTGATCAACCTGCGCGGTGCCCACGGCTACGGCTCCTATGCCCTGGAGAAGGAAGCCTGCGAGCAGCTCGGCATTGCCCTCCACGACGTCAAGCTGTACTCCCGCACGCCGCCGGAGATCGAAGAGGTGCACGCCATGGACACGCTCTTCAAGACCATCAAATATCCGGCCCTGCTGCACTGCAAGTCCGGCGCCGACCGGGCCGGCCTGGGGGCAGCCCTGTACCGCATCCTGCACCTGGGCCACCCGGTCGAGGCGGCCATGGCCGAGCTGGGCTGGAAGTACGGCCACTTCAAGCAGGCCAAGACCGGCGTGCTGGATTTCTTCTTCGCCACCTACGTGGCCCGCAACCGCCAGTCGCCCATCGGCTTCCTCGAATGGGTGAATACCGAATACAACCGCCTGGACATGCACAACCGCTTCCGCGCCGAAGGCTGGGCCAGCCTGATCGTCGACAAGGTCCTGCACCGGGAATGAAAAGCGCCTTCCTGCTATACCGCCGCCTGCTCGGCTCCATCCGCCCCTACAGCAAAGTGGTGGCCCTGTCGGTGCTTGCCATGATCGCCGCGGCCTCTCTGGAGCCGGTGCTGCCGGCCCTGCTCAAACCCCTGGTGGACGAGAGCCTGATCAAGAAGAACCACGTGGCCCAGTGGCAAGTGCCCCTTTTCCTGATGCTGGCCTTCCTGGCCAAGGGGGTGGCCGAATACGCTGCCAACGTGTCCAGCCAGTGGATCGCCCACAAGGCCATCACCGACCTGCGCCAGCAGGTCTTCCGCCACCAGATGCACCTGCCCATCCCGGTGCACCAGGCCGAGGCCGGCGGGCGCATGCTGTCGCGCATCCTCTACGACATCCCCCAGGTGGGCGCGGCCCTGTCCAACGCCTGGATCATCGTGGTGCGCGACACCCTGATCATCATCGGCCTCACCGGCTACCTCATCTACACCGCCTGGGAACTGACCCTGGTCATCGTCGCCATCGCCCCCATCGTGGCCTGGCTGATCCGGGTGGCCAGCCGCAAGCTGCGCGGCTCCAACCAGGAGATGCAGGAGACCACCGGCCGCCTCACCGGCATGGTCGAGGAGACCCTCGGTGGCGTGCGCGAGATCAAGCTCTTCGGTACCCATGATCACGAGGACCGGCGCTTCGGTGAAGTGGCCGAGCGCCTGCGCAGCCAGACCATGCGCACCGTGCGGGTGTCGGCCGTCAACGTGCCCCTGGTGCAGGTGCTGGCGGCGGCGGCCGTGGCGACGGTGATCTGGACGGCCACCTCCCTGTCGGCCCAGGACAAGCTCAGCCCCGGCGAGTTCGTGTCCTTCGTCACCGCCATGTCCATGCTCTTCGAGCCGATCCGCCGCCTGACCAACATCAACGCGGTGATCCAGCGCGGCCTGGCCGGCGCCCAGAGCATCTTCGAGCTGCTCGATACCCCCGCCGAGGTGGATACGGCCACCGGCCGCTTCCCCCGCGCCATCGGCGAACTGCGCTTCGATGATGTGAGTTTCAGCTACCCCGGCCAGGCCGAGGCGGCCCTCAGCCATTTCAGTCTCGACGTGCATCCGGGCCAGACCGTGGCCCTGGTGGGTGCCTCCGGCAGCGGCAAGACCACCCTGATCAACCTCATCGCCCGCTTCTTCGAACCCGGCAGCGGCCGCATCCTGCTCGACGGCGCCAGCCTCGACAGCCTGCCCCTGGCCCACCTGCGCCAGCAGCTCGGCTGGGTCGGCCAGCAGGTGGTGCTGTTCGACGACAGCATCGCTGCCAACATCGCCTATGGCCGGCCGGATGTGCCCGCGGCCGACGTCATCGCCGCCGCCCGTGCCGCCCACGCCATGGAGTTCATCGACAAGCTGCCCGACGGCCTCGCCACCCGGGTCGGGGCCAATGGCAGCCAGCTCTCCGGTGGCCAGCGCCAGCGCATTGCCATTGCCCGGGCCTTTCTGCGCGACGCGCCCATCCTGCTCCTCGACGAGGCCACCTCGGCCCTCGACAACGAGTCCGAGCGGGCCGTCAAGGACGCCCTGGTCGAGCTGCGCCGCAACCGCACCGTGATCGTCATCGCCCACCGCCTGTCCACCATCCGCGACGCCGACCGAATTGTCGTCATGGAGCGCGGCCGCATCGTCGAGGCCGGCACCCACGACGAGCTCGTCGCCCGGGGCGAAGCCTATGCCCGGCTGCTGGCCAGTGGCGAGCAAGTGGCCCGGGATGAGGCCTGAGGTCATCCCATGAGCGACCGCGTTGCCGTTTATTTCGTTGCCTCGCCGCTCCAATACCTGGCCGCCCGGCGTATCGCAGAAACCCACGAGGCCGGCGCCCGCCAGGTGCTGGTGTGGTACAAGCCGGGTGTCACCCCCATCGTCCGCAAGGCGGACTGGGATGCGGCGGTGTACATGCCCTGGCCGCGCTGGGAGCCCCTGCCGGGGCCCTTCGGGCGCCTGCGCCGGCAGCGTGCCAACATCCGCCTGGTGGCCGGCCTGATCGGTCGCTGCAACACCCTGCACATCCACAGTGCGGTCTTCGATACCGAGGCCATCAACTACTTCCTGCGTGCCCTGCCGCGGGCAGCCGGCGCCACGCAGATGCGCGCCCGCATCCTGCCCGACGGTCTCATCAGCATCCGCCGCTATCCCCTCAGCCTGCCCAAGCGCCTGGCCCAGTACGCCCGCAAGCTGCGCCGCCTGATCGCCCCGGAGCTCGACTACTGGTGTTTCTCCGGCGACCGCATCGGCTCCGATGCGCCCTTCTGCGACCGCGTCTACGTGATCCCCGGGCTGCCCCACGAGTATCCCGCCGACAAGACCGTGGTGCTGCCGCCCCTGGTCACGCCGCGGGGCGACGGGGCCGCCGCGGGTGGCCCGCGGCGCGCCCTGGTCATCGGTCAGCCCCTGGTGGGCGCGGGCCTGATGAAGCCCGCCGACCGCGATGCGGTGAGTGAACAGATCCACGCCTGGCTGGCCGCAGAAGGCATGGCGCAGATCTTCTACAAGGGGCACCCCAAGGACCCGGAACTGGAGCTCAATCACCCCGACTACACGGTGGTGACCCTCGACGAACCCCTCGAAGTGCACCTCGCCAACACCCCCTACGATGCGGTCGTCGGGGTGCGCTCCAGCGCCCTGCTGTTCGCCCGCCAGACCAGCCCGGCGACGACCCGGGTGGTCGCCTTCGGCTGGGACCGGGTGCGCTTCAAATCCGATGACGAGATGCGCCAGATGCGCGAAGCCTTCCGCACCACCGGGGTGAGCCTGCACGATGTGCCCTGAGCGCCTGCATTCAGCGCAGCCGAACCGTGGGCTGCATGCGCTGGTGGCCCGCGTTGCTCCCTGGCTGCTGCCCTTGTTCCTGCTCGGACTGATGCTCTCGGCCGGTCTGGCCCGAAATCTGGCTGTCCTGATGGCTGCCGGCGGGCTGGTGTTGGCCGTTACGCCCGGGTATCCGCTGGACCGCCTTGATCGGCGCTTCATGCTGGCCTGCGCAGTGCTGCCGGTCACCTATCTACTCAATATGGCGCTGCTCGGCTGGAACGCCCGTGCCCTTGAGCGTCCGGCCCACCTGCTGGCAGCCATGCTGATATACCTGTTGTTCCGACGCCTGGGCATCTCCCGTCCATCAGTCTTGTTCGGACTTGCCCTTGCCGGGCTGGCGGCGGGAGCAGTGGCAGTCATGGCCGTGGGCAGTGGCGGTGGCCAGGGCTTGATGGCCCTCAATGCGGGGCGGCCGATGGGCCCGTTCTCCAGCCCCGGGCCCTTTGGCAACTACAGCGCCGTGGTGGCCGTGGCAGGGCTCGCCGGTGGTCTGGCGGTCGGGGTGCGCACGCTGCCGGGGACGCCGGCCCTGGCCCTGCTGGCCATCACTGGCGGGCTGATGGCGGCCCTGTTGTCCGAAACCCGCTCCGCCTGGGCGGCGTTGCCGCTGATGTCCATTGCCGTCCTGATCATGCCGGGCCGTCGCCCGATTCCCCGGCGCTGGGTGCTGGCCGGCGTCGTCGCGGCGGTGCTGGCCGCCCTGCTGGCCAGCGAGCTGGTCGGCGCGCGTCTGGGGGAAGGGATCGCCGAAGTCCGCGCCTACCTGGCCAATCCCGGCTCGCCAAGCGCCCGCGAAACCTCCCTCGGCCTGCGCCTGCTGAGCTGGCAGTGGGGCTGGGAGCAGTTTCTGGCCAACCCGGTGTTCGGCATCGGCCTGGGGAATTTCCGCAGCGCCGTGGCAGCGGCCGTGACGGCGGGCACCCTGCCGCCGATCCTCACCACCTTCGGCGGGCTGCACAACCTGTTCATCGACCATCTCACCACCACCGGACTGGTGGGCACCCTGGCCATGCTGGCCTTCTGGGCCGGCACCCTGGGCCATTTCGTCGCGGCACGGCGCAGCCCGGATACGGACAAGCGCCTGTTTGCCACCTGGGGGCTGGTATTGCTGATCGGCGAGCTGGTGTTTTCCAACGTGGGGTCGATGTTTGCCTCGTCCCTCGGCACCCTCGGTTTCAGCGTGCTGCTGGCGGTGTTTGCGGCCGGCGCCCATCCGACCACGCCGGCACGGGCCTGAACGGGCTCAGGTCCACAGGCCCCGGGCAGCCAGCAGGCTGCCCAGCTTGAGGGCGTCGAGGCGCAGCTTGAGGCCACCGCGGGCGCGTACCTGGAGGATCTTTCGGGCAGGCACGGCGCGGCCGGCCTGAATCAGGTTCTTCACCAACCGACGGCCCTGCATGGAGCGCAACAGCCCCGCCGGCGCCTTTTCCAGCCAGGCCAACAGGTCGGACTCGGGTAGCGCCCGATGAAAGTTGAAGAGGCCATGGAAGCCGAAGACGGGCCCCCTGGGCGCTTCCAGTTCAAAGGAGAAGCGCCGTGCCAGTTCCAGCGGCGCAAAGCGGATGCCGTGCTCCCCTTCCAAACGTGCCCGGTACAGCTCGCAGATGCAGTAGTCCTCGGGCTGAAGGTCACAGATCTGCGGATCCTGCAGGGCGTCGAGCAGGCGCCGCGAGCGCAGCGAAAAGCCGCCGTTACCCACCGGTGGCGCCCGGTGCGGCCAAGGGGCGCCCAGGTAGTCGTAATCGAGAAAGGCCGGATCCCAGACGCTGGCATCCAGGATAAAGCTGTCCCACTGCATCACCAGCACATGGCTGCCGGTCACATGGGCGCCCAGGGACTTGATGATGAAGGCCGAGTAGTCGGCCACGCTGCGCAGGCGCGCCACCGGCTGGACGCGGATGCGCGGGTCGGGGCTGACATAGCCGGCCACGGTCAGCAGGACCGCCTCGCCAAAGCAGGCCTGGTCGAGACAGCGCTGCATCGCAAAAACCGCCAGCTCGGGGTGACGGGTATCGAGGCAGAGCAGACTGACGTTGGGGAGCTTGAGCATCCGGGAGGCGGGCCGATGATCCGGCGAGACGGGCAAACCCGGAAGGGTAGCGCAAAGCGGCCACCAACAGATTTCCCCGACGAAGATCGGACACACGATTCGAGGGATTACGGCACAATGCGGGCCATATGTCGCGCGCGTCCATCATGCCGAGCCCTGTTTTTTCGTCCGTGCCCGCTGCTTCCCCATTGCAAGCTCCGACACCCACTCCAGCAGGCGGGCGCCCCTACCTTGTCTTCATGCGCACGGGCGCCAACGGTCTCTATCCCGGCTGGCTGACGCAGGAGCCCGGGCGCAACTGGGATCTCTTCCTCAGCACCTATATCCCGATGCCGGCCCACCCGGCCGCCATTGCCACGGAAATGGGTGGTTACAACAAACTGGAGCACTTCCGCGACTGCGTCCTTTCGGGCAGCCTTGATCTGAGCCCCTATCGCCTGGTGTTGCTGGCCGACGACGACCTGGACGTGACCGGGGGCAGCATCTCGGCCTTCTTCGAGAGCGCGGACCGCCTGGGGCTCACGGTATCCCATCCGGCCCAGGACTGGAGCGGCTACTGGTCATTGCGGATCATGCTCAGAAACCCCCTGGCCGAGTGGCGCGAAACCAATTTCGTCGAGATCATGTGTCCCTGCATCGACACCGCTTTCGTGACGAGCAAGCTCGCGGAGTTTCCCGTCACCCGCAGCACCTGGGGCAGCGATTACGCCATCAGCCACCTGGCTCGGGCCGGCGGTGGGCGGGTGGGTATCGTCGACACGGCGGTGATCCGCCACGTCAAGCCAATCCAGGCCTCCGGGGTGTTCTACCGCAAGCTGGCAGGCGATGGCGTGGTACCCGCCGACGAGCTCCAGGCCGTTCTCGATACCTTGCCGCCCCATGAGCGCTCACCCCGGGTGCTGGGCATCCACGTCCGCCCGGGCCCCCTGCGGTGGCTGCGCCAGGGCCTGGCCGGTCTGGTCGAGAGGAAGAAGCGGGAAGTCATGAAGCTCTTCGGGCATCGCCAGGACCGGGAAGACTGATCGGCATGCACATCTTCATCATCAACCTGGAGCGTGCGGCCGAAAGACGCGAGACCATTCTGGGCCATCTGCGCGGGCTCGGCCTTGAAGCCGAGATCCTTCCAGCTGTCGAAGGTGCGCGCATGCCGCCGGGCAGCCTGCCTCAAGGCACCCACCCGGGGCTGTCGCCCGGCGAGATCGGCTGTTACCTGAGCCATGTTCGCTTCTGGGAAACCGTGGTCGCGCGGCGACTGCCCCACGCCATCGTCCTCGAGGACGACGTGCTGTGCAGCCCCAGCCTGATGCGCGTGGCCACGGAGACGGCGGCCCTCGGGCTGCCCCTGGACGCCCTGCGCCTGTCGGCCCTGCGACCAATACGGGGCCTTCCCATCGCGACCCTGTCTGGCGGCGAACGGCTCATCCTGCCCACCAAGAACCCCAGCGGCACCCAGGGTTACATGGTCAGTCTGGCCGGTGCCCAGCGCCTGCTGGAAGCCCTTTCAGTACCCCGCTGCCCCATCGATGCGGCGCTGGACGCCTACTGGAAGCATGGCCTCCGGGTGCCCCTGGTGTCTCCCAGCGTGGTGACCGAGGATGCCAGCGTCGCCAGCACCATCTCCGGGCGCTTCGGCACACACCGCAGTAACCGCTTCGTACAGCACATTGCCCGGGTTGCCCAGTCCCAGCGCCGCAAGCTCACCGTCTTCCTGATGGCGCGTCAGCTCCGGCGGCGGTTGGACAGCCTCCCCACGGGGGATAGGGCAGAATAGCGCCCCACGCTGCCGACCCTTGAACCGTCCCCGGCCTCAATGACCACTCCCGATCTTCCCCGCACTGTCGTCGTCCATCACCGCAGCGGCATTGGCGATCTCATCTGGCACATCCCCTACCTGCGCGCCATTGCTGCCGTCAGCGAAGGTGGCAAGGTCAGCGTGATCGCCCGTCCGTCGTGCCGGGCCGCTGAGGTGCTGGCGGCGGAGTCCTGCATCGCCGAAGTCATCGAGTTTGACCGCAAGCCGCGCAAGAGCGAACGCCGGGTCGGTCGTCACGATGGCCTCGGCGCCCAGCTAGCCTTCGTGGCCGAACTGCGGGCCCGACACTTCGGACGCATCTTCATCTTCTCCGGGCGGGCGCGCTATGCCGCCCTGGCCCTGCTGGCAGGCATTCCCCGGCGGGCGGGCTTCGGCTTCACAGCCGCCGAGCGCCTGCTCCTCAACCAGCCGCCCTACATCCGCCCCTACCGCGGGCCGGGCAACTGGGTGTACCCCGAAGCTACGGATTTCTGCGTTGCCCATGGCCTGGTGAGCGGGCCGGTGGTTCCGCGGATGGCGGTGGCCATGGCGGCCTTGACCTCCGCCGAGCGGGATCTAGCCCCCTTGCCCGAGCCGCGCTACGCCTTCTCCATCGGAACCTCCGAAGCCCGCAAAAACTGGGGTGCGGAACGCTTCGGTGCCCTCGCCGTGGCCCTGGCCGGGCGGGGCGGCAGCGTGGTGCTGCTGGGGGGGCCGGCGGAGCAGGGAGCCGCCGAATCCATCCTTGCCGCCGTGCCGGCCGCGCTGCGCAGCCGTGTGATGGTCTCCGCCCAGGCCTCGGTACAGCGCTCCGCGGCCCTGCTGCGCCATTGCCAGTACTGTGTCGGCAACGACACCGGCGTGCTCAACATGGCGGTCGCCAACGGCGTACCGGCCCTGGGCCTGTTCGGTGCCACCCCGCCCCTGGCCCATGACCCGCTGCTCCAGGCCCTGGCCGGGCAGGGCATGGACGCCATCACGGTGGACGCCGTCGTGGCCCGCCTGGCCCAGCTGGGAGCTCCCTGATGCGCGTCCTGATCGTACGCAGCTCCGCCATCGGCGACGTGGTGTTCGCTTCGGCCCTGCCCGGGGCGATCCGGCGCCGCCACCCGGATGCCCATATCGCCTGGCTGGTGGAGCCGGGCATCCATGAGCTGCTGTTGTCCGATCCCGACATCGACGAAGTCATCCCCTGGTCGAAGGCCGAGTGGGTGCGCCTGTGGAAGTCCGGCCAGCGCCTCGAACTGTGGCGGCGCGTGCGCCAGTTGCGGCGCGAACTGCACGCGCGCCGCTTCGACCTGGCCCTGGACCTGCAGGGTCTGCTGAAGAGCGGCTTCCTCACCTGGCTGTCGGGGGCGCCCCGGCGGGTTGGGCTGGGCTCCAAGGAAGGTAGCCAGTGGCTGATGAGCGAGGTGATCCCGCGGGGGGGCGAGGCCGCCCGGATCGGCTCCGAATACCAGTACCTGGCCCGCCGGATGGGCTTCGACGCGGGAGCGTTCCTGCCTACCCTCACGGTGGCCCCGGCGGCGGATGCCGCGGTGCTCGGCACCCTCGTGGAGCACGGCCTGGTTCCGGGGGCCTACGCGGTGTTCGCCCCCTTCACCACGCGGCCCCAGAAGCACTGGTTCGAAGACGCCTGGCAGGCCCTGGCTCCGCTGCTGATCGAGGCCACCGGCCTGACCCCGGTGATCCTCGGCGGCCCTGCCGATACCCAGGCTGCCGCGCGCATTGCCGCCGCCGACCCGCGCATCGTCAACCTGGCCGGCAAGACCCGCCTGCCCGAGGCAGTCGCGGTGATCGCCCACTCGGCCCTGCTCATCGGCGTGGACACTGGCCTGACCCACATGGGCACCGCCCTGGCCCGCCCGACGGTGGCCATCTTTGGCTCCACCTGCCCCTACACCGACACCGGCCGGCCCACCGGCAGCGTGATCTGGCTGGGCATGGAATGCTCCCCGTGCCGGCGTCGTCCCACCTGCGGCGGCAAGTTCACCTGCCTGCGCGACATCACCCCGGCCATGGTGCTGGAACGCGCCCGGGCCATGCTCGCCGCCGGAGGCGCCGCGCCATGAAGATCCTCCACGTGGAAGCCGGCAAGCACCTCTACGGGGGCGCCCGCCAGGTGCAGTACATCACCGAGGGCCTGGCGGCCCGCGGCATCGACAGCCTGCTGGCCTGCCCCATCGACAGCGAGATGAGCCGCCAGCCGCCGGTGGGCGTGCGCGTGTTGCCCATCCGCATGGGGGGCGACGGTGACATCGGCCTGGCCTTCCGCCTGGCGCGCCTGATCCGCGCCGAGCAACCCGACCTGGTGCACCTCCACAGCCGCCGTGGCGCCGACACCTGGGGTGGTCTGGCCGCCAAAATGGCCGGTGTGCCCTGCGTGCTGTCGCGGCGGGTGGACAACCCCGAGTCGCGCCTCGCCGTGGCCATCAAGTACCGGCTCTACGACCACGTGATCACCATCTCCGAGGCCATCCGCCAGGTGCTCCTCGACGAAGGGCTGGCGGCCGACAAGGTGAGCTGCGTGCGCAGCGCCGTGGACCCGGCACCCTTCCTGGCGCCCGTCGACCCCTCCGCCTTCCGGGCCGAGTTCCGCCTGCCCCAGGACGCGCTGGTGATCGGTGTGGTGGCCCAGATGATTCCCCGCAAGGGCCACCGCTACCTGTTTTCCGCGCTGCCCGGGCTCCTCGAGCGCTACCCCGAACTGCAGGTGCTGGTCTTCGGCCAGGGGCCACTGCTCGGCGAGCTGCGCGGCGACGTGGCCGCCCGCGGGCTCGACGGTGTGGTGCATTTCACCGGCTTCCGTCACGATCTGGCGAGCTGGATCGGTGGCCTCGACATGCTGGTGCATCCGGCCGAGATGGAAGGCCTGGGCGTGTCCCTGCTGCAGGCCGCGGCGGCCGGCGTGCCGGTGATCACCAGCCGCGCCGGCGGCCTGCCCGAAGCCGTGCAGGATGGCGTCACCGGCATCCTGTGCCCGCCCGGTGACGTGGACGCCCTGGCCGCGGCCATTGACCGCCTGGCCGGCGATCCGGCCCTGCGCCACCAGTACGGCAAGGCCGGCCGGCAGCGCATCCTGGCCGAGTTCTCCATCGGGCGCATGGTGGACGGCAACTTGGCCCTCTACCACCAGGTGCTCGGCCGGTGAAGATCCTGACCGTCCTGCGCAGCATGAAGAGCGGCGGCGCCGAGCGCCACGCCCTGCAGCTAATGCGCGGCCTGCGGGAGCGAGGTCACGAATGCCTGTATGCCGGCCCCATGGCTGGCTGGCTCGGCCAGCAGCTCAGGGCCGACGGCTTCGGTGGCATCGATCTGCCCCTGCTGGGGCTCTACGATGTGCCCTCCCTGGTCCGCCTGGCCCTCTACGCCCGTCGCCAGAGGGTGGATCTGCTCCACGGCCACCTGACCCGCAGCGCCTGGTATGTGGGCTTTGCGGCCCGCCTGGCCGGCCTGCCCAATGTGGCCACGGCCCACTCCGACAACGCCGGCAAGCATTTCGGCCGGGCCGACCGCATCATCGCCGTGTCCGGCGCGGTGGCCGACTTCCTGCAGCGCGAGGGCTACGACCCGGCGCGCATCCGCATGGTGCACCACGGTATCGCCGACATCGCGGCGCGCCTGCCCGCCGATGCCCGCCAGACCACCCGGCACGCCCTCGGCCTGGTTGACGACGAACCCTGCCTGCTGATGGCGGCCCGCATCGTCCCGGCCAAGGGCCACGACACCGCCCTGCGCGCCCTGGCCCGCCTGCGCGAGCAGCGCTGGACCCTGCTGCTGGCCGGCGATCACCACGGCGACCTGGGGCCGCAGATGCAGGCCCTGGCGCGGGAACTCGGCATTGCCGAGCGGGTCCGTTTCCTTGGGCTGCGGGAGGACGTGCCGGCCCTGTTGGCGGCCTCCGATCTGCTGCTGGCCCCGTCGCGGCGCGAAGCCCTGTCCTTGACCCTGCTCGAAGCCTCCGCCTGCGCCCTGCCCATCGTGGCCAGCCGCGTCGGCGGCATCGGCGAGGTGGTGGAGGACGGGGCCAGCGGTGCCCTGGTGGCGCCGGACGATCCGGCGGCCCTGGCGGCGGCCATCGCCCCGCTGCTGGCCAACCCGGCCCGGCGCGCCGCCTTTGGTGCCCGTGCCCGCCAGCGTTTCGAGGCCGGCTTCACGGAGGACGCCATGTTCGACAGGACGATAGCCGTATATCGCGAGGCCTGCGCCCAATGACCCAGGTGCAGATCCTCATGTACCACCGGGTCGGGCACTTCCCCGGCCGGGTCAAGGCCCACGGTGCCCTCTACTGCCATCTGCCGCGTTTCCGCGCCCAGATGAAGATGTTCCGGGTGCTCGGCTATTCGGTCATCAGCCTCGACGATGCCGCCGCCGGACTGCGCGGCGAGATCGCCCTGCCGCCCCGCCCGCTGGTGCTGACCTTCGACGATGCCTACGTGGACTTCCTCGCCAACGCCGCCCCGGTGCTCAAGGCCCACGGCTACCCGGCCACCGTGTATGCCGTGAGCGGCCTCATCGGCACCACCTCTAGCTGGGATGCCGGCGTCGGCCCCGAGCCCGCGCCGCTGATGAACGCCGCCCAGCTACGCGAGGTGCAGGACATGGGCTTCACCATCGGTTCCCATTCGAAGAGTCACCTGCGCCTCGCCCAGCAGGACGATGCCTGCATCGCCGCCGAAACCCGGGACAGCAAGACCGCCCTTGAGGACCTCCTCGGCCGCCGGGTGGATCACTTCTGCTACCCCTACGGCAGCCACGACCTGCGCGCCGTGCAGGCGGCCGCAGCGGCCGGCTATGTCACGGGCACCACCTGCGTGCGCGCAGCGGCCACCCCCGCCGAAGACCCCCTGGCCCTGCCACGCAAGGCGGTGTCGCGGGGGGATGATGTTTTCGGCGTAGCGTGGAAGCTGCTGACCAAGAACGTGGCGAAGGGGCAGCAGGTCAGGCGTTAGGGGTCTGTTGGGATGTGGGTGGGATGGGTTCTTGCGGGGGATTTCCCGGTTTTTACATCACATTGGCCGGGATTTCGCCCCGGCGGGCGACCTTCTTCTTTGCTTCGCCAAAGAAGAAGGCAAGAAAGGCGACCCGGCCACCCCGGTCATTCGCTGCGCGAATGACTCCCCTGCGCTGCTCCCAGCAGGCGGCCGGCGCGGAACTCGCCCTTCGGGCTCAGACAGCCGCGCCGGACTTCCCCGCCCGCTGCTGCGCTGCTCGGCGGGTCGGAACGGGCTTTTCGGATGCACCGAGCCCCTGCGGAA
>ERZ724527.518-NODE-518-length-19245-cov-3.446378_pt1 | contig 19245 bp, 18 predicted proteins | sample MGYA00376060_ERZ724527 | MGnify/ENA primary metagenome ERZ724527 (study PRJEB28724, sample SAMN07190886) | activated sludge metagenome | isolation source: activated sludge of sewage treatment plant in Hong Hong | place: USA: Christiansburg, Virginia | collected...
ACACGACTGGATCGTGCAACTCGGCGATCTCTCGCTCACCCAGATCACGCCGGACGACCTGATCGAGGCCTACGACAATGCCGGCATCCGCTGGCGGGTCTCCGTCGTTTCGGCCTGCTACTCCGGTGGTTATGCCGACGTGCTCGCAGCACCGACGAGCCTGGTCATCTCCGCGGCGCGCGCAGATCGAACCTCGTTCGGCTGCGGCAGCGACGCCGACCTCACCTATTTCGGACGCGCCTACTTCGCCGAGGCGCTGGCACAGACGCCGGATTTCGTCGCAGCCTTCGGCATTGCCGCGGCGCGCATCCGCAAGCGCGAGCAGCAAGACGGCTTCGAGGCATCGGAACCACAGCTCCGCAGCGCCGAGCCGATCGAACGACAGCTCGCCCTCTGGCGCGGCACGCTCACGACGCTGCGCGACCGATAGCGTCACGCGCGAGCACCGCGGTGCCGGGAAAGTCCGCGAACAGGGCATCGACACCGAGCTCGAACAGCGCACCCAGTTCGGCCTGCACATCGGCGAAACCCGGCATCACCTGATCGTCGCGCAGGGTCCACACATGCACTTGCCAGCCGAGATCATGCGCTGCAATCAGCAGGTCCGGATCGCCATTCGCGCCGATCAGCGCCGATTTCGGCAAAGCAATGCCATCGAGCCAGGAATGGCGTGCACGCAACGCGCGTAGCCAGTCGACAGCACCGATATCGCCCGGTTCGACCAGAAAAAATACCGGCAATGCCAGCGCCTGGTGAACGCGGCGCAGCGGTTCGATCTCGAAGCATTGCAGCCAGACGGCGTCGTGTTTCCCGCCATGACCACGACCGCACAACAGGTCGATACAGATCGCGGTCACGTCGATCCCCTGCGCGGCGAAGAACGCAGGATGTTTCAGCTCGGGATAGACACCGATCCGGCGTGCCGGTGCCGAACCCGCTGCAGCGATGTCGAGCACCTCGGCGAACGTTGATAGCGGGAATCGCGAATCGAAGGCGCGACTGCGCCGACCGAACGGTTGCACCGCACACAGTGCAGCAATGTCGTCGCGATCAAATCGATGTACCGGCCAATCGCGGCGACCGTTGCGATCCCGCGTACTGCGTGCCGCAAAGCGGGCGCGGCGGGCGATGTCGGTACTGCGCGCCAGGCCGGCATCATGACGCGCGTACAGCACGCCATCGCGACTCGGCACCAGATCGGGCTCAATCAGGTCGGCGCCCTGTGCGATCGCCAATTCATAACCGGCGCGCGTGTGCTCCGGACGCAGCCCGGACGCGCCGCGATGCGCGATGATCCGCGTCGGGCGGCCATCGAGCGTGCGCCAGTCCATCTCAGCGATGCCGCTCGCGCAGCACGCGCAGAACGTCGTCGAAACCGCGCCCGCGCATGCGCAGTGCAACGCCGAGGTGATAGATCAGATCGGCCGCCTCGCCAACCAATGCATCTTCATCCTGCACGACGGCAGCCAACGCTGTTTCCACACCTTCTTCGCCGACCTTTTGCGCAACCCGCCGGATACCGGCCTCGGCGAGTCGCGTGGTGTAACTGCCTTCGGGGCGATCACGCAATCGCTGGGCGATCACCGCATCAAGCCTCGCAAGTTCCGACATCAGCGGCCGATCACCGGGATCGAAGCACGATTCACAGCCCCGATGACAGGTCGGACCATTCGGACGAGCCAAGATCAGCAAGGTGTCGGCATCACAATCAAGTGCGATCGACACCAGGTCGAGCGTATGCCCCGAGGATTCGCCCTTGGTCCACAATCGTTGCTTCGATCGCGACCAGAACGTGACCTTGCCGCTGGCCAGGGTCGCGTCAACCGCGGCACGGTCCATGTAGCCGAGCATCAGCACGCTGGCGCTGCTCGCGTCCTGCACGATCGCAGGCACCATTCCGCCGCCCTTGGCGAAATCGATGCGTGAAGGATCAAATGAAGTCGGGGTCATGGTCGGATCGCGATGCCCTGCGCGCGCAGGAACGACTTGAGTTCGGGGATCGGCAGCGTACCCGAATGGAAGACGCTGGCGGCCAGCGCGCCGTCGGCATCGGCATCGCGGAACACGTCGGCGAAGTGCTGCGCCATTCCGGCGCCGCCGGAGGCGATCAAGGGCACCGGACAGACGGCGCGGACCGCGCGCAACTGCGCGATGTCGTAGCCATTGCGGGCACCATCCACGCTCATGCAATTCAGCACGATCTCGCCGGCACCTCGCGCGACGACTTCACGCACCCACGCCGTGGTTTCGAACGGCGCGACACGCGTACGCGTCGGGTCGCCCGTGTATTGATGGACGCGCAGCTCGCCCTCGACGAGCTGTGAATCGATGCCGACGACCACGCATTGCACACCGAAGGCTTGCGCCAGTTCGCTGATCAGTTCGGGACGTTCCAGGGCCGGCGAGTTCACCGAAATCTTGTCGGCACCCGCGTGCAGGATGCGTTCGGCATCCGCCACCGAACGGATGCCGCCGGCCACGCAGAATGGAATATCGAGATGCCGTGCCACCCGGCGTACCCAATCCGGATCGGCCGCACGTCCCTCCGGGCTTGCGGTGATGTCGTAAAACACCAGTTCGTCCGCGCCCTCGTCGCGATAACGCAGCGCGAACTCCTCGATCCCGCCCATCACGACGTGATCCCGAAAACGCACGCCCTTCACAACCTGGCCGTCGCGCACATCGAGGCAGGGAATGATGCGACGGGTCAGCATGCATTCGCCTCGGCGACACCGAACCGGCCTTCGAGCAAGGCGCGACCGATGATCGCGCCGTCGACGCCGATCGCGCGCAGCGCGGTCAATGCCATGACCGAATCGACCCCGCCCGAGGCCTGGATGCGCGCCCGCGGATACGTGTTCCGCAAGGCTTGATAGAGATCGAGGCTGGGCCCGTTCATCATGCCATCGCGGGCGATATCGGTGATCAGGAACTGGTCCAGTCCGGCGTCGAGATACAGCGCGATGCGGTCGTGCAGGTCGACACCGCTGGCTTCGGTCCAGCCATGCAGGGGCAAGGTCCAGCGGCCGTCGATCTCGCGAGTATCGAGCGCGACGACGATGCGGTCGCGCCCGAACACGCGCGCCCATTCGATCACACGCTCGGGATCTCGCACGGCCACGCTGCCCACCACGGCAGATGCGACGTGTCCGCGGAACAAGGCATAGAGGTCCGCTTCGTCGCGTACGCCGCCGCCCGCCTGCACTGGTACGCCGAGGCGCGACGCGATGTCGCAGATCGCGAGCCGGTTGCGGCTTCCGCCATCACGGGCGGCATCGAGGTCGACGACATGCAGTCGCTGCGCCCCGTCGGCGACGTAACGTTCGGCCAGCGCAACGGCATCGACGTCGTAACTGCGCTGCTGGTTGTAGTCACCCTGGGTCAGGCGCACGACGCGACCCTCGCGCAGATCGATGGCAGGAATCGGAATCATTGCAGCTCCAGAAAATTGGCCAGCAGGCGCGCACCCACCGCCGCAGATCGCTCCGGATGAAATTGCGCGCCATGAAAGTTGCGTTCGGACACGACCGCGGCAAACGCGCCCCCGTAGTCACAGCTGGCCACCGTCGCCGCGGTCACCGGTGCGGCGTAACTGTGCACGAAGTAGGCAAATGCATCGCGCTCCAGTCCGGCCAACAACGGCGACGGCTTGATCGTGTCGACGCGATTCCAGCCCATGTGCGGCACACGCCCGCAGCGCGCTCCGTCGAATCGCGACAGCTTGCCGCGCAGGATGCCGAGGCAGGTCGTGTCGCCTTCCGCACTGGCATCGAACAACAGTTGCATGCCGAGGCAGACACCGAGCACCGGCTGGGTCAGCGTCGGGATCAATCGATCCAGCCCGGCCTCGCGCAGTCGCTGCATGCCGGGTGCCGCTGCACCGACCCCGGGGAGCACGACATGGCTGGCGCGACGGATGCGCTCGACATCACGCGACAACTCGGCACGCACGCCCAGCCGTTCGAATGCGTACTTCACCGAACCGAGGTTGGTGCCGCCGGAATCGAGCATGACGACATCGCGACTCACAACGTCCCCTTGGTGCTCGGAATCGCATCGCCGTCGCGACGAATCGCCTGGCGCAGCGCGCGCGCGAACACCTTGAAGCAGGCTTCGACCATGTGATGCGTGTTCTCGCCGCGCACGCTCAGGTGCAGGTTGGCTCCGAGTGCGTCGCACAAGGAACGGAAGAAATGCGAGACCAATTCGGTCGCCATGCCGCCGACTTCGCTGCGCGGGAACGCGCCATCGAACACCAGGCAGGCGCGTCCCGACAAATCGAGCGCGGCGCTCGCCAGCGTCTCGTCCATCGGCAGCGTGAAGCCGTAGCGACCGATGCCGCGCTTGTCGCCGAGCGCCTTGCGCAGCGCTTCGCCCAGCGCCAGCGCCGAGTCCTCGATGCTGTGGTGCTCGTCGATGTGGGTGTCGCCGGCGCAGGTCAGGGTCAGCGCGAAGCCACCATGGCGCCCGATCTGTTCGAGCATGTGATCGAAGAATCCGATCCCGGTGGCCACTTCGGCCCTGGCCTCGCGATCCAGATCCACCTGCACGCGGATCCGCGTTTCGCTGGTCACCCGTTCGACCGAGGCGATGCGCGGCGCCTCGGCGATGCGGTGCGCGATCGTCGCCCAGTCATCATGATCCGGACCGAGACGAAAACCGCGCACGCCGAGATTCCGAGCCAGTTGCAGATCGGTCTCGCGATCACCGATCACTGCACTCTGAGCGAAGTCGAGGGTGCCCGAGCGCAAGTAGTCGAGCAGCATGCCGATGCCGGGTTTGCGAGTGGGCGCGCCTTGATGCTCGAAGTGCGGATCGATGTGGATCGCGCTGAACCGGATGCCCTGCGATTCGAGAATCTCCAGCAGCAGCCGCTGCGGCGGTTCGAAATCGGCGACGGGAAAACTGTCGGTGCCGAGTCCGTCCTGGTTGCTGACCATCACGAACTCGTAGCCGGCCGCTTTCAGCTTCAGCAAGGCCGGGATGACGCCGGGCACCAGCCTGAACTTCGCCAGCGCATCGATCTGGAAGTCGGCGGGTTCCTCGATCAGGGTGCCGTCGCGGTCGAGGAAGAGAATCTTGCGCAGGCTCATGCGACCTCCCGATCTGCGGCGAATGCTGCCAGTACGGCATTGTTCTCGTCGGGCGTCCCGATCGAGATGCGCAAGGCATCGTCGAGCCCCGGATACTTCATCAGCTTGCGCACAATCACGCCGGCCTGCGCGAGTTGTCGATAGCGGCGTTCCGGATCATCGAAACGGACCGCAAGGAAATTGGCCTCCGAAGGCAGGATCTCGCGCACGCCGGCATAGTCCGGAAGCGCAAGACGCATGCGCTCGCGTTCGCTGCATACCTGGGCGATGCGTTCTTGCGTGAGCCTCTGATGGTCCGGGGACAGCGCCAGCATCGCTGCGGCGGTGCTCGGTTCCGGCAGCGGATACGGCGCCATGATCCGGCGCAGCAGTCCGATCACCTCTGGCGCGGCGATCGCCGTACCGATGCGCACGCCGGCCAGTCCATGCGCCTTCGACAAGGTGCGCAGCACGACCAGGTTGTCGGGACTGCCCGCGCGGGTGACAAGCGAGTCTCGCGACGAAAATTCGATGTAAGCCTCGTCGACGACGAGCAGTGCCCGGTCATGCAGACGTTCGGCCAACGCCAGCAGCAATGCAGGATCCGTGCTGTTGCCGGTCGGATTGTTCGGGGTGCAGGCATAGACAATCCGGGTGCTGGCATCGACTGCCGCAAGGATGGCGTCCGGATCCAGCGCGAATCCGGCTTCGGGTCGCAGCAGGACCGTGCGCTGTTTCGCGCCTTGAACCTGGGCGGCGACCGCGTACATGCCGAACGTGGGCGGGGCGATCAGGACCGAGTCGATGCCGGCGCGGCAGAACGCACGCGTCAGCAAGTCGATCGGTTCGTCCGAACCGCGACCGACGAAGAGGTGCGAGATCTCGACACCGTAGAGACTCGCCAGTGCCGCGAGCAACTGTGGTGGCTGCGGCTCGGGATAGCGGTTGATCCGTCCGAGCTCGATCGGATTCCACGGCGATTCGTTCGCGTTCAACCAGATGTCGCCGCCGGCAGCCTCCATCCGCGCCGAGGAATACGGGGCCATCGTCAACAACTCGGGTCGGGCCAGGCCAAGTACGCTCATGCCGATCGCTCCAGGCGCAAGCGCACCGCATTGGCATGGGCGTCCAGTCCTTCGATGCCGGCCAGGGTCACGGCGCATGGACCGATCGCGCGCAAGCCGGCGGCACTGACTTCCTGCACGCTGATGAAGTTCAGGAAGCTCGCCAGCGACACCCCGCTCCAGCCACGTGCAGCGCCATTTGTCGGCAATACGTGATTGGTACCCGAGCAATAATCGCCCAGCGACTCTGCGGCGTAAGCGCCGAGGAAGACCGAGCCGGCCGCACGAATCTTCGGCAGCAGCTCGCGCGGCGCATGTGTCTGCACGATCAGATGCTCTGGCGCGTAGGCATTGGCGATCGCCAGCGCATCGTCGAGCGTGTCGACGCGGATCAGCAGGCTGTTCGCCAGAGCGACCCGCGCCGTGTCGGCACGAGACAGGCGCGCCAGCTGCGCCGCGACCTCGCGCTCGACCGCGTCGATCAGTCCGGCATCGGTCGCGACAAGCACGACCTGGGAGTCGGGACCATGCTCGGCCTGCGACAACAAGTCCGAGGCGACGAACGCAGCATCCGCCCCGGCATCCGCGATCACCATGACCTCCGACGGCCCGGCAGGCATGTCGATGGCCACGCCCTCGGCTGCCACCTGCAACTTGGCTTCGGTGACATAGGCATTGCCGGGACCAAACAACTTGTCGCAGCGCGGTACCGAGTCCGTCCCGAAGGCCATCGCCGCGATCGCCTGCGCACCGCCAAGCTTGAACACGTCGGTGATGCCGCAACGCTGCGCGGCATACAGTACATGCGGTTCGACCCGGCCGTCCTTGGCGGGCGGCGAGCACAACACCACACGCTCGCAACCGGCCAACTGTGCCGGGACACCCAACATCAGCGCCGACGACGGCAGCGGCGCCGATCCCGCAGGCACATACAGACCGACACTGCAGATCGGTCTCGCGATGCGTTCGCAGACGACACCCGGCGCGGTCTCGACCCGCAGTGGTTGCGGCTGCTGGGCGGCATGAAAGAGGCGGATGCGATCGCGGGCTTCATCGATCGCCGCCCGCGCCGCTTCACTGATCGAGTTCGCTGCCTCGACGAATTCGGATGCCGGAACGCGCAGGTCCCCGAGCTCCACGCTGTCGAACTTGCGCGTCAATGCCCGCAGGGTCGAATCGCCATCGGCGCGCACTTGTTCGATGATGCGCGTGACCGACTTGCGCATCTCCGCATTGCGCTGGCTTTCCGGGCGACGCAACACGGATTCACGTGCCACCGGGTCCAACGCATTCCACTCGACTCGCTTCATGCCAGCATCCTCTCGACCGGCAGGACCAGCATCTGGCGCGCGCCGGCGCGACTCATCGCCTCCAGTTCCGGCCAGCCGACCGGTCGCGGCACGATCGCCTGCACCGCGACATCGATGCCCTCGCCATCAATGAGGGTCAAGGTCGGCAACGAACCCAGCGGCAGGGTATCGCGCACTGCCGGCCAGTCTTCACGGCGCGTGCGCAGCATCAGCATGCGCGTCTCGCGCACCGCCAGCACGCCATCGAGGCGGCGCATCAGCATCGTCAGGATGTCATCGCGCTCATCGCCGAAAGCCGTCGTCGAGCCGGCCAGGATCGCTTCGCTCTTCAGGATGATCTCGGCTTCCTTCAACTGGTTGGCGACCAGGGTCGCGCCAGACGACACCAGGTCGCAGATCAGGTCGGCGGTCCCGAGTCGCGGCGCGATCTCGACCGAACCCGACAAGGTCACGACGCCCGCGGCGACACCGCGTTCCGACAGGAATTTCGTCAGCAGTCGCGGGTAACTGGTGGCGATGCGGCGACCCGCCAACTGTTGCGCATCGACGAAGTCTTCTTCCTGCGGCACCGCGATCGACAGGCGACAACCGCCGAATCCGAGTGCGCGGACTTCGCGCAGCACGCTCGTGCCCTTGGAGGCGAGCTGGTCGAGACGCGCCTCTTCCAGCACGTTGCGACCGAGAAAGCCGAGGTCGCAGACGCCGTCATCGATCAGGCCGGGGATGTCGTCGTCACGCACCAGCAGCAGGTCGATCGGCTGGTTCTCGCCGAAGCAGAACAACTTGTCGCGGCTCTGTCGGAAGCTTAGGCCGCATTGCGCCAGCAAATTCTGCGACGGCTCGGAGAGCCGTCCGGATTTCTGCACGGCGATGCGCAATCGATCGCGGGTTTTCATCGGAGTTTCCGTTTCATTGAAGTCTTGGCGACGGGCGCGATCCAGCCCAATCGCTCCGCAGCGGTGCGATAGCCGCCCTCGCCCATCTGCAGGCAGCGCGCGACGCGACCGATCGTGGTCACGCTCACCGCGGTGCGGTCGTGGATTTCGCGATAGGGCACGTCGCCGGCGAGCAGCGGCACCACGCGCCAGCGATCGCGCAGGGCCTCGAGCTCGGCCGGCGTGCACAGATCATGGAAGAACGCATGCAGTTCCGATTCGCTGCGCAACGTCAGCAGCGCCGCATACAGCGACGCCTCGGCGACCTCGGGCGGTGCATCGGGCTGGATCGATTTGCGCTTCATGGTCGACGAGATTGGCTATGCGTTAATGTGATAGCGCATTGTTACATGCATAGCGATACACACGCAAGCCAAGGATTGTTTCCTGCCACTTCCGGCGCTCCGGCACCGCTATGCTGCCGGCATCCGGGAGCCCCGCATGCCGCGAATTCTCGCCCTGATCTTGCTCTGCATCGCACTGCTCTGGGTCCAGCCGGGGCACGCCGGCAACGATCCGCTCAAGCTTCACGCCGGCCAGTCGACGTTCACGCCGACGAGCAATCTGCGCTACTGGGTCGACCCCGATCCCGCATCAACCGAGCAGGATGCCGAGACCGCCCTGCAAGCCGGCCGCTTCCAACCGGTCGTGCGCTGGCCGCCGACCTTCGGTTTTGCCGAGGGGGTGCACTGGTTCGCCCTCGACTTGCACAATGTCGACCATCCCGACGAAAGCTGGCTGTACGTCGTCGAATACGCCCTGCTCGACCATCTCGACCTGCATTTGCGCTACAGCAACGGTCGCGAGCAACGCTTCGTCTCCGGCGACCGCGAACCCTATGCCGCGCGCAGCGTCGATCACCGTCATTTCAATTTCGCGCTGAAACTGCCGCCGGGGCAAAGCGTGCACAGCCTTCTGCGCGTGCAGACCGAAAGTTCCGTGCAGGTACCGATCGCCATCTATTCCGACCACGCCTTCCTCGAAACCCATCAACGATCGCAACTCGGCCTGGGCGTCTACTACGGCGTGCTGATCGGCCTGCTGCTTTACAACCTGCTGATCTTCCTGTCGGTACGCGATCGCAGCTATCCGTACTACATCGGCTATGTCGCACTGTTCGGACTCGCACTCGCCTGCCTGAACGGCATCAGTTACCAGATCCTGTGGCCCACATGGCCGGTGTGGGACGACGCGATGCTCTTGCTTGCGATCGGCGGTTCCCTGACCTGCATGATCCTGTTCACGAACAGCTTCCTGGAACTGCCGACCCGACAGCCGAAGCTTGCGAAGACCTTCCGCATGGCCGCCTGGTTGCTGGCGGCCATCACCCTCGCCTCGCCGTTCATCACCTATCGCCACGCGATCCTGCTGGAGACCGCATCGGTCTTCCTGCTTGCATTCATGATGATCGGCGCCGGCCTCAGCGCCTGGCGCCACGGTTATCGGCCGGCCTACTATTTCCTGCTGGCTTGGAGCTTCATGGTCGCCGGCATCGTCGTCTATGCCTGCGTGTCGTTCGGATTGCTGCCCAAGAATTTCGTCACCGAATACGGCATCCAGTTCGGGTCGAGCATCGAGATGATCTTGCTGTCGCTCGGACTGGCCTATCGCTTCAAGCTGCTGCGCGAGCAAAACCTGCAGTTGCAGCTGGAGGCCACCGAACGGCTGGAAGTCCGAGTGGCGGAACGGACGACCGAACTGAATCGCGCAATGGGCGAGTTGCGCACCGCGAACCGGCGCCTGCACGAATTCAGCCTGCGCGACGGCCTGACTGGCGTGCACAACCGCCGGTACCTCGACGAATCGCTGGCGCACGCGGTCAGTCAGGCGCGCGAGCGCAAGGCGCCGATCGCCCTGCTGATGCTCGACATCGACCACTTCAAGCGCATCAACGACAGCTACGGCCATCTCGCCGGCGACGACTGCCTGCGTGCGGTCGCCGACGTGCTGCGCAATCACGTGCGCGAAGGCGACGACTTCGTCGCCCGCTATGGTGGCGAGGAGTTCGTGGTGCTGATGCCGGGCGCCACTCGTGACGACGCCGCGCGCCGCGCCGAGATTCTGCGCAGCGAAGTCGCGGCACTCCGGGTCGATGGCCACGGCGAGACCATCACGCTGACGATCAGCCTGGGCCTCGCCGCACTGGACGGCGGCGATCTCCACTCCGGTCCGGACAAGCTGATCCGCGCCGCCGACGCGGCGCTTTACCGGGCCAAACGCGACGGGCGCAATCGACTGGTGATCGCGGACTGAAGTTCGTGCCGACTCAGATCGCGTCGAAGCCGCCGCGATGGACCAGGAGGCAGATGTCACGAATGTCGCCGTCCATTGCCCGATCGCGGGACATGAACGGAATGCGTGTGCGGATCAGCGCCAAGGCCGCAGCAACGCGCGGCGACGGATGGAACGAATCCGCCGTCGCCAATGCCTTCAGCAACTCTCCGCTTTCGGCCGCGAACGCTTCGGTTTCGGGCGTATCACCGCGCGGTGCGTTACTGATCTTGCTGCGCAGCACATCCAGATCGCCACGTGCGGCGAGGCGCCGCGCGGCATTGAGCATGTCCTGACGATATTCGAGTGCCTGTGCGGCGGTGTAGAGCTCCAGCGCGATCACGCGTTCGAGGTCGTCGCACATGTCGAGCACGTGGCGTGCTTCGTTGGCGCCCATCGAGACGTGGTCCTCGGCATTGGCACTGGTCGGAATCGAATAGACCGAGGCCGGATGCGCACGTGTCGCGAGATCATTGACCAGTGCCGCCGCGGTGTACTGCACGATCATGAACCCGGAGTCGGTCGCGTCCTCGTTGCCGATCAGGAAGGCCGGCAAGCCGTCGTTGTTGGCCGGGTCGACGAGCTTGTTGGTGCGTCGTTCGGAAATGCTGGCGAGCACCGGGATCGCCACCTTGAGGTAACTCATCGCGAGCGCGAGCGGCATGCCATGGAAGTGGCCGGCGGAAATCACCTGGTCCTCGATTTCGCGCGCGTCCGGCTGATCCGGGAACACCAGGGGATTGTCGGTAACTGCATTCAACTCGATGTCGATCACGCGCGCCGCCTGCGCCCAGGCGTCGCGTACCGCACCATGCACTTGCGGGATGCAGCGCAGGCAATAGGCGTCCTGCGGCTGATGCTTCTTGCCGCCCTTGAACGGCAGGAAGCGGGTGTAGAACTTCTCGCGTCCATGACGCTGACTGGAGGGCACCCAGTCCCAGCTGATGTCGAAACGCTGGGCCTGATCTTCCGGTGCCTGCCAGGCATCGGCTAGCCAGGTCCTGAATCGCGGCACCAGATGGTAGGGAATATCGACCAGGGTCGAACCCTCGATCAGCGCGCGCATCGACGCTGCCGCCTCGACTTGTCCCGGATGCGGGCGCAATGCATGAACTTCCGCACGGAACGCACCGGAGCGGCCTGCGAAGGCCTCAAGTGTCATTGCCGCTGCCAGATCGGCGGTCCGGATCAATCGCTCGATCCGCTGCAAGGCCAATGCCCCGAGCGCCAGCATTTGCGTGGTGCCGTTGTTCAGTGCCAGCCCCTCCTTGAACGACAAGCGCTCCGGTTCGATGCCGGCACGATGCATCGCCTCGGCGCCGGCCATGCGTTCGCCTCGGTAGAAAGCTTCGCCACCACCGAGCAGCACGATCGCGAGATGCGACAGCGGCGCGAGGTCGCCTGAAGCCCCGACCGAACCCTTGGCTGGTATGACCGGGATCACGCCCCGATTCAGCATCGCCGCGAGCGATTCCAGCGTCGATACGCGAATGCCGGAATGACCGCGCAGCAAGGTGTTGATGCGAATGCCCAGCATTGCCCGCACCACCGGCTCCGGAAACGGCTCGCCGACACAGACCGCGTGCGTGATCACCAGGTTGTGCTGCAGCTCTTCCATCAAGCTGCGCTCGCTCGGCTCCGGATTGCCACCGGGCAGGTCATCGCGGGCGCGACGTGCACCGAGCAGCTTGTCGGCATTGCTGCCGAAGCCGGTGTTCACGCCATAGATCGGCTCTTCGGCCGTGACTTTTCTCGCCAGAAAATCGGCGGCGTGGGCGACGCGCTTGAGCGCTTCCGGCGCCAGCGAGACCGCTGCGCCCTCGGACATCGCCGCGACATCGGCGCGTGTCAGCGATCGTCCATCGAGCCGGATCATCGACGCGCTCACGGGGTCAGTCCTTTCGGCATCGCCGCCAGCTGTTCGATCTCGACGCGCAGGGTTTTCGCGAGTTCGGCGCGCGGCACCTCGTACTGCAATTCGCGCGGCATGTCCTTGACCGACACCGTGTTCCTGGCCAACTCGTCCTCGCCCAGCACCAGCACGAAGCGAATCCCCGCCTTGGAGGCATACTGGAACTGCTTGCCGAGTTTCTTCGGTTCGAGCTGCACTTCGGTATTGATGCCGGCGGCACGCAACTGGTTCGCGAGTTCGATGTATTTCGGCAAGTCGGCCTCGTTCATCAAGGCGACCATGGCCTGCACGCTGCTGCGCGCCATGCCGATCAACCCGGCCTCGCGCAATTGCCAGAACAGTCGCGTCAGTCCGATCGAGATGCCGACACCCGGCAGCTTCGACTTCGTGTAGTGCGACGCCAGGTTGTCGTAGCGACCGCCCGAACAGATCGAGCCGATCTGCGGATGATCGTTCAAGGTGGTCTCGTAGACGGTGCCGGTGTAGTAATCGAGGCCGCGTGCGATCGAGAAATTGATCGCGTAGTTCGATTCCGGCACGCCAAGCGCACGCACGAAGGCGAGCACTTCCTTGAGTTCGGCGACGCCGGATTCCAGCATCGCATTGCCGCCGCCGAGTGCGTCTAGCTTGGCGATCGCATCATCGTGTCCGCTCGATCGCAGCGAGATGAAGGCCAGGATCCGGGCGACTGCCTCGGCCGACAACTTGAAGTGTTCGCCGGTCAGGGTGTCTCGGACATACTGTTCGCCGCGCTTGTCGATCTTGTCGACCTCGCGCAGCACCAGACCTTGCTGTTCCGGATCGACGATGCCGGCGCGCTCGAAGAAGCCACGCATCAGCCTGCGATTGTTCATCTGGATGGTGAACGGCCCGATCGCGAGCTCCGAGAAGATGCCATGGATCACCGCGGGCAACTCGGCATCGAAACGAACCGACAGCGCGTCCTTGCCGATCACGTCGATGTCACATTGGTAGAACTCGCGAAAACGACCGCGCTGCGCCGACTCGCCGCGATACACGCGCTGCATCTGGTAGCGCCGGAACGGAAACTGCAATTGGTGTTCGTGCTCGGCCACGTAACGCGCAAGCGGCACCGTCAAATCGAAGCGCAGTGCAAGTTCGGGCTCGTCGCCCTGCTTCAGACTGCCGGTCGACTGGACGAAATAGACTTGTCTCTCGGTTTCGCCGCCGGTTTTGGTCAGCAGCACGTCGGTCAATTCGATCGCGGGAGTTTCAACCGGCAGAAAGCCGAAGCGCTCGAAGTTCCGACGGATGAGATCGAGCGTGCTCTGGAACGCGATCTGCTCGAGCGGCAACAGCTCGAGCACACCGGGCATGGTGCGGGGTTTGGTCAGGCTCATGGGTGCGGCGCGAGGCAGTCCGGAAGACCGCGAAGGCTAGCAGAATGCACAATGGCACCGATCAGGTGTTGCCAGTTCCGTCATGCCTCGCTAAGATTCGCGCCCTTCGGGGTGTAGCTCAGCCTGGTAGAGCGCTACCTTCGGGAGGTAGAAGTCGCAAGTTCGAATCCTGTCACCCCGACCAATCCAGACGACAACGCCACCTTCGGGTGGCGTTGTCGTTTTCGGAGCCGGCGTTACCAGGGAATGTTGTTGAAGCGCTGGATCATGCGGCCGTATTCGGCCTTGCTCTGCTCGGTCTTGGCTTCGCTGGCGGCGATCTGGGCCATGCCCGAACCCGGGTGAACGGTGCGCATGACCAGTGGCCACGGCGACTCGTGCCGCATGAACGAGCAGAACTCGGCCGCGCACAGCAGGATGTTCCAGAGATTGGGGCGAGTGCTGCTGATCGCGTCGAGCTCGATCGGCGCAGTCGCCTCGACGAAATGCACGCGCGGGATACGCTGTTCGTTCAGGCGTCCGATCCATTCGCTGTCCAGATGCCAGCGATACGACTCGTCGAAGCCGCCGACGCGGTCCAGCGTCGCTCGCGGCATCACCCACGACGAAGGTGTCGGGTAGTCGAGAATCCGGACGACGGTACCGTCGACCGTTCGTTCCAGATGCGTCGACGAGGCGAACTGGAATTTCCCGAACTGTGCGATGGCCCGCTCCAGATAGGTCGGCTCCCACAGGTCGTCGTCTTCGATGAAGGCGACAAAGTCGCCCGATACCCTGGCCAAGGCCGCGTTCAGCGCCGAAGACTGCAATCGCTCCGCCCCTTCGGCGACCAGGATCGCTGGGTCGAGGCGCTGTTGCGCGAGCAAGGCCATGCCGGGATCGACGCCAATGATGATTTCAGGCACGAAACCCGGCTTGCGGAAGATCGACTGGCCGCGGACACAGGCGATCGAACGTTGCACGAACCACGGCCCGGCGGGGTCATCCCGTTGCGGACCCTGCAGTCTGGATGGAATGACAACTGAAATTCGGGGCATGACTTGTTCGCTCGCCAAACCGCCATGTTACCGAATGCAAAACGACAACAACCCACGAGCAGTGCTCAAATCGACACCTGCAAGGCCGTGAGGCGGACCTGCAACTGCGTCATCCCCAGGTCGCCAGCCGCGCCCGGCGATGTCCGTGCGGCAAGGCTGCCTTCCGGCGTGCGCGCCACTCGATCACTCCCGACATCCGCCGCCTGACGATAGGCCTCGCGGAACGGCACGCCGGCTGCAGCCAGTTCGATCGCCCGATCGGTCGCGTACATTCCGGCATCGATCGCCGCGCGCATCCGTTCCGGCTTCCACGCGACGGCCTCGAACACTCGCGCGGCAATGGCGAGCGCATCGAGGCCATGCGCAAAAGCACGCAATACCGGGCCTTTTCCGGCCTGCATGTCACGGTGATAGCCCAGCGGGAGCGCGGACAAGGATTGCAGCTCCAGCATCGCGCCCTGCACGACCGACGGACTGGCGCGCAACAACTCGACGACATCCGGATTGCGCTTGTTCGGCATCAGCGACGAACCCGTGGTGAAGGCATTGGGCAGCGCGACGAAATCGAACTCGGCACTGGTGAACAGGCTCAGGTCCCAGGCGAAACGACGAACATCATTCAGCGCCTGCGCCAGTGCGGCCAGCGCCTGCCATTCGTACTTGCCGCGCGACAGCTGCGCCGCAATCGGATTCACCAAGGTGCGTGCGAAGCCGAGATCGGCCGTCACGCCCTCGCGATCGAGCGCCAGATTGACGCCATAACCGGAGGCCGTACCGAGCGGGTTGGCGTCGACCCACGCCAGCGTGCGTGCCGCGAGTTCGGCGTTGTCGATGAAGGACTCGGCCATGGCCGCCCACCACAGTCCGGTCGACGACACCATCGCGCGTTGCAGGTGGGTATAGCCCGGCATCGGCAGATCGCCCTCGCGCTGTACGCGCGCCAGTGCAAGACCCGCGATCGCGACGCAGCGCGACTGCAGCGCGCGCAACTGCGCCTTCAACCACAGCCGCAAGGCCACCAGCACCTGATCGTTGCGACTTCTTCCGGTGTGGATCTTGCGCCCCAGGTCACCGAGCTTGTCGGTGAGCCAGGACTCGATCGCGCTATGCCCGTCTTCGAAGCGCGCATCGAGCACGAAGGATTCCTCCGCAAATGCCGAAGTCAACGCCGCCAGTTCGGCCTCAAGTTGCGCGCACTCGGCCGAGGACAGAATCCCGACACGGACCAGGCCACGCGCATGCGCCGCGCTGGCGGCGATGTCGTGCACGAACAGCTCGCGATCGAGACGTACGTCTTCGCCAGCCATGAAGCGCATCAGGTCGGCATCGATCTCGACGCCACGCTTGTTCCAGATCGGCGCGGTCACAGTTCGATGCCCCTCAACTCGTCGAAACCGAGCGCGAGATTGAGATTCTGCATGGTCTGGGTGGCGGCGCCCTTCAGCAAGTTGTCGAGCACGCACACGATCACGGCACGACGCTGATCCTCGGCGACGGTGATGCCGCCGATCAGAACACCGTGGCGACCCGCGATGCTGGACACCCATGGCGGCTCGTCGCGGATCGAGATCAATGGCTCGTCGTCGTATCGGTCGCGGAAGCGCTCGTACAAGGTCTCGACATCGCAGCGATCCGACAAATGCGCATTCACCGTCATCGTGATGCCGCGAAAATGCGATGCCACATGCGGCATGAACTCGACTGGATGCCCGAGATGCCGGGAAACTTCGCGCTCGTGCAGATGCCCGATCAGGCTGTAGGGCATCAGATTGTCCTTGAGCTTGAACGGATCGTTCTTGTCGCTGGGCGTGGTGCCGGCGCCGCTGTAGCCAGAGACGCCAAAACATTGCGCCGGCATCGACAGCAGATCGGTGATCGGTGCCAGCGCCAATTGCATCGCCGTCGCGTAGCAACCGGGATTGCTGATCCGGCGCTGGCCCTGCGCATTGAACCGGGTCAATTCGGGCAGCCCGTAATACCAGCCATCGTCGAAGCGGTAATCGGCACTCAAATCGACCAAGACGGGATCGCGACCCGCGGCGTCCAGCGCCACGACATAATCGTCGGCGCGACCGTTCGGCAAGGCCAGCACGATGGCATCGACCTCGCGCCGGCAAATCGCATCGGGATTCAAGTTTTCGTAGCGTAGTCGGCCGAAAGGCTTGTCGTCACCAACGACGACTTCCTGCCCCGCCCATTCCCGAGACACGACGAAGTCGAGTTCGAGCTGGCCATGCGCCGCGACAAGGCTGAGCAGTTCCTGGCCGACATGGCCGCGAGCGCCGACTACCCCGATCCGCTTCATCGTCATCGTTGTCCACCCGACTCCAGCAAGAATTGCAGATTGCGCTTCACCGCCAACCACTCCGACTCGATGATCGAGAACACCACCGTATCGCGATAGCCACCACCCGGCAGCTTCATGTGATTGCGCAGGATACCGTCCTGCTTCGCACCCAGTCGCGCGATCGCTGCCCGCGACCGATGGTTCATGAAACTCGTGCGCAACTCGACGACGCCGGCGCCCAGCGTCTCGAACGCATGCGTGAGCAGCAACAGCTTGGCTGCGGTATTCAACGCGCTGCGCTGCACCCGCTGCGCATACCAGGTCCAGCCGATCTCGACGCGCTGGTTGGCCGCGTCGATGTTGCAGTAGCGCGTGGTACCGACGACCTCGCCCGACGGGTCTCTTACGACGAAGGGTACCGCCCAACCGGTGCGCTGCTGATCCAGCGCCTGTTCGACATACTGCTCGGCGCTAGCGGGCGTGGGCACCGAGGTATAGAACAGCCGCCACAATTCGCCGTCCGTTGCGGCGCGGCCCAATGCCTGCGCGTGTTCCGGCAACAACGGCGCCAGCGAGACATGCGCGTTCTGCAACGTCACCGGTTGCACCCACCAGGTCGGATCGATGGCTCCGAGCATGCTCATCCCTTCAAGGTCGCGGGCCGCGCGCGGCAATGGACGACGGCGCGCTCGATTTCATCAAAGGATTCGAGTCCATACCAAAACACGGTCCATTTCTCGCCCTTGAGGCAGCCATCGCATTCGTCGGCATAGAACTCGTTGACGGCATTGTCGGGACGCGAGCGCCAGAACAGCTTCGGCGTCTCGGCACGCATCACCTGCCAGGCCGCCTTGCCGAGGCCCTCGCCCTGCGCATCGTCGGCGACCGCGAACTTGTCGAGATGCGGCAGACCCTCGTCCAGCGTGATCACCAAGGCGGCACGGTAATTCTCGGACACGTAGCAGCGCAGCAGCCGCGTCTTCTCGAACCAGTCCGCAGTGAGCTTGCGTCGGAAACCGGATTCGATCAGCGCTTGAAGCTTTTTCTTGTCGAGCGTCGACCACTTCGTGTGCACCCGGATCTTCTCGCCCTTCCGCACCAGCGTGCCGGAACCGCGATGCGTGAACAGCTCCTTCGCGAGTTCGGCCGGGCGCGTGATGGAGACGGAACTGGAGAGCGGCAGCCGATCAAGCAGGTCGGCGATTTGCTCGATCTTCAGGCGCATGCCCGAATGCAGCCAGGAAGCGGAACGCAAGGCTTCCAGATCGGTGCTGAGGTTGATCGAGTCGATCAGTTCGCCGTCGCCATCGAGCAGGCCGCCGGTGCCGGTCAGGAACACGATCTTGTAGGGCTTCAGGCGCACCACCAGTTCGTTCGCGGCCATGTCGGCATTGATGTTCAGGATCTGCCCGCCCGGGGTTTCACCGAGCGAGGCGATGATCGGAATCGAACCAGCACGAAGGGAGGCTTGGATCGGTGTCAGGTCGATGTTGGTGACCTTGCCGACGAGGCCGAATTTGCGCTTGTTCAGCAGGTCTGCCTCGAACACGCCGCCGACGATCGCGCTCGCACGCGCACCCACCGCGTGCAGGGCTTCGACCAGCTTCAGGTTCTCGGCATGAAAGACGCGACGCACGACCGCCAGCGCCTCCGGCGACGTCACGCGCAGACCATCGACAATCGGCGTGACGATGCCGGCAGACGCGAGTTCGTCATTCAATTGCGGGCCGGCGCCATGCACCACGATCGGCGTCAGCCCGACCTGCTGCAGGAACGCGAGCGCGGATGCGAGGTCATCGATCTCGTCGCGCAGGATCGCGCCACCGACCTTCACGACGGCGAAGCGCGCGGCATCGAGTTGCGAGAAGCGCTTCAGGTACTGGTTGATCTCCTTCGCGCTGCCGATGCCCGAGAGCAGCCGCAGGATGACGGGGCGCACGTCCTTAGCCGAGTCCATGTTGAATCACCTTCGAATAATGCAGTGCAGCGCGTTCGA
>ERZ724527.523-NODE-523-length-19160-cov-5.928605_pt1 | contig 19160 bp, 6 predicted proteins | sample MGYA00376060_ERZ724527 | MGnify/ENA primary metagenome ERZ724527 (study PRJEB28724, sample SAMN07190886) | activated sludge metagenome | isolation source: activated sludge of sewage treatment plant in Hong Hong | place: USA: Christiansburg, Virginia | collected...
GGGTCCTACGGCCGTGGCCGATTACAACAACACAGCGGACAACGGTGGCAACACGGCGCTGCAAGGCAATACCATCAGTCAATTCGGGCGGACGGGCACATTCTCCGGCTACGTGAACGTCTCCGGTTCGGTGAACGGGATCTTGGTACGCAACACCAGGAACTTCAACATCTCCTGGAACTCCATCACCAGTCAGAACAGCGGACCCTTGCTCGGCACGCTCAATGGGATCCAGATCCCGAGCTCCAGCGAAGCGGTCATCGGCACCCTGACCCAGACGATCAACAACAACTCGCTCTCCCTGCAAAAAGGGAGCACCAGTGGGATCAATGGGATCACGATGACGGGCTTTCCGGCGAACAGCGTGAACTCCACGACGACCTGCAACATGAACGGGAACAACTTCCACACGTTCGGGCACACGGTCTCCACATCGAGCGATATCTACTTCATGAACCAGAGCGGCAACCCGCTGGTGCAGACCTTCAACAACAACACCTTCTCCAACATCTCGGTGAACACGACCGGCGAGGTCCTCTTCTTCCGCTACGTGAACAACATGGTCGCCGGTGCCTCATTGTCCATCAGCAATAACGCGATCGTCGGTGGCTTCACGCGCACGGGTGTCGGCACCACGACGGTCTGGGGCGTCTCCGGGACCTCGTCGGTGAACGGAACGACCCACACGATCACCGGGAACAACTTCTCCAACATCAACCTGACCGGAGCTTCGGAATTCACGGGCTTCCGTGATTGGGACGGCAACGCTTCGGGCGGTCCAACGAAGACCATCACCGGCAACACGTTCAGCAACATCACCACCGGCGCACAGTTGGTAACACCATTGTCCGTTGACTTTGCTGCTCCGTCGAGCACGGTGGGCAACAACACGATCACCAACATCACCAGCGCGCTCACGACCGGTGTCGGCGCTATGCTGTACCTGGGCACCGGAAATAAAACAGGTCTGGTGTGTTCGGGGAACACGATCGCCGATATCAGCGTGGCGGCCCCCTTTCTGTACGGCATCCAGAACGCGGCCTCCAATGTGACGATCTCGAAGAACCGGATCCATGGTCTGAGCACATCGAGCACGACAGCCTCGGGTTGGGTCACCGCCATACAGGTGCAGACCTCGGCGGCATCGAGCACTGTGACCGTTGCGAACAACCTGGTCGGCAACCTCACCGCACCGGCCTCCACCAATCCGAACGGCATCATCGGCATCAACATGTCCGGCAACGCGGGATCGAGCAGTTTCAGGGTGTACTACAATTCGATCTTCCTGAACGCCTCGACCTCCGGTGCGGGCTTCGGCTCATCGGGCATCCAGGCGGCAGGCAGCAGCACGGCCACCACATCGGCGCTCGACATGCGGAACAACATCGTGGTGAACACCTCGGTGCAGAACGGCGCCGGCCGTACCGTGGCCTACCGCCGCACCACCGGCACGTCCGGAACACTCGCGAACTACACCGCCACCTCCAACAACAACCTGTTCTACGCGGGTACACCCAGTGCGACCAACCTCATCTATGCGGATGGGACGAGCACCGCGCAGAGCCTTATCGACTACAAGAGCGGTGTCTTCACCGCCGGAACCATCGGCGCGCGTGATGCCGCATCCGTGACGGAGAACCCGCCCTTCCTGAGCACCGTGGGTTCCAGCTCGAACTTCCTGCACATCGATCCCAGCGTAGCAACGCTGACCGAAAGCGGTGGAACTCCCGTCGCCAGCATCACGGACGACTTCGATGGGAACACGCGCAACGTCAGCACACCGGATATCGGCGCTGACGAGTTCAATGGTCTCGCAGGTTGCACCACGCCTCCGGACGCGGGTACGGATGGCACCTTGAACGCTTGCACGAACAGCACCACCAACAGCCTTTTCGCGCAGTTGGGTGGAACGCCGGATACCGGCGGCTCGTGGAGCGGACCGAGCACGGTGATCGGTGGCAACTACGACGCCACCACGATGGACCCCGGTGTGTACACCTATACGGTGGACGCGGTGGCGCCTTGCATCGGCAATGACCAGTCAACGGCGACCGTAACGGAGAGCAACCCGACCAATTGGTACGCGGATACCGACGGGGACGGCTTCGGAAGCGGACCCAGCACCGGGTCCTCCTGCACACCCCCGAACGTAGGTGACGTCTCGAACAACACCGACAACTGCCCGGCGCTGGCGAACCCGGGCCAGGCCGATAGCGATAGCGATGGCCTGGGCGACGTGTGTGATGTCATCACGCTCCTCAGCTCCTTCGACCCATCCAACGCATCCGGTCTCTGTGGCCTGGCCTATGATGCTGACAGTGCCCGCATCTGGGCCTATGACTGTAGCGCGGCCACCGTGCAGCAGTACACCACGGCGGGCACCTTCGTGCGCTCCATCGTGCGTCCGGGGGAGTCCACCAACGACGTGGACATCAGCATGGTCTCTGAACCTGCACAGCTCGGATCTTCGACCATACCCTATGGTCGCCTCCTCTTCATCAATGGCGAAACCGGCACGGCCGATATCTACGGCGTGGAGCAAGGGCCAGGGACGGTGATCGCCTCACTGGCCACGGCGTTCGGCCTGAACCATGTGGTGGGCGGCGCCTACCACCCGACGCGCAACACCTACTTCCTGGTGCAGGATGATGATGCGGCCGCGGCGGACGCGAACCGCGTGGCGGAGATCGACCCCGTGACGGGCGCTGTGCTGAATACGTTCCAGTTCACGGGAACCTATGCGGTGAACTTCGGTGATCTGGAGATCTCTGCGGCGAACGGCAACTTGTTCCTCGTGAGCAACACGCAGACGAACATTGCGGAGTTCACACCCACTGGAACTTTCGTGCGGCTGCATCCGCTCCCGGTGGGTGTCAGCGCTCTAAGCGGCCTTTCTTTGGATTGTGCCACGGGCACGGCATGGGCCTGCAGCTCAAGTGGTATCATCCATCACTTGGGCAACTTCCCTTGTGTGGTGAACGATGTGTGCGCGGGTGGACCCGAACCAGGCACGGCATGCGATGACAACAACACCGCCACCACCGGTGATGTTATCCAGGCGAACTGCACCTGCGCGGGCACTCCGGGAACCGAGAACACCGCCATTGCCTGCGCAGATGGCGTGGACAACGATGGCGACGGCTTTAGTGATTGCGACGATCCCGGTTGTCAAGCCTTGAACGCGAACATTGGTTGCACCACCTGCTTTGGCGATGGACTGTCGTTCGCGGACGCTGTGGTCAACTACTCCAACAATTGCGGCGCGAACATCGCCATTGACCCAAGCCAGGCGCTGGGCATGCCTGATTGGGCAGGCAATCAGGGCCAGAACCACGTATCCCTCGGCAATGGAGGATATGTGAGCCTCCTGTTCACCAACAACACCCTTACGAACTCGGGCACGTCGAGCCCGGACCTGTTCGTATTCGAGGTAGGCCAACTGGTGGAGGCGAGCACCATTGAGCTCCGGCCATTGAACGCGGCTACTACCACGGCCTTGATCAACGCAGGAAGGGTCGATGCCGACAGTGATGGTTTCTATGAGTTCGGCGGTATCGGTGGAGCGCTTGCTTCAGTGGACATTGATGCCTTCGTCCCCGGCGCACCCGGAGGAACACTCTTGTTCGATGCGGTGCAGGTGGTTGATAACCCCGACGGTTGCTCAGGCACCACCCCAGGTGCGGACATTGATGCAGTGTGCGCTCTCTCCAGCGTGGCGTGCAGCGTTGGTGCGTCGTGTGATGATGGCAACGCATGCACAACAGGTGATGTTCTGGACGCCAACTGCAACTGCGCTGGAGCCTTCGCTGATGCCGATGCCGATGGCACCTGCGACGCGAACGACCTCTGCCCCGGCGGACCGGAGCCCGGCACCGCGTGCAACGACAACGACGCCTGCACAACAGGTGATGTGATCGGAACGAACTGCCTCTGCGCTGGGACCTTCGCTGATGCCGATGCCGATGGCACCTGCGACGCGAATGACCTCTGCCCCAGCGGACCGGAGCCCGGTAGTACCTGCGACGACAACAACACCGTAACGATCAACGACATCATTCAAGCGGACTGTTCGTGCGCAGGCACGTTGCTCAACACCGATTGCCTGGGGGTTCCCGGTGGTTCTGCATTGCCCGGCACAAGCTGCAACGATGGCCTCGCTACCACGGGCAACGATGTCTATGGCGCCAACTGTGTTTGCGCTGGTCAGTTGATCGACTGCTTGGGTGTTGCCGGTGGTACGGCTCTGCCCGGCACAAGCTGCAACGATGGCCTCGCTACCACGGGCAACGATGTCTATGGTGCCAACTGTGTTTGCGCTGGTCAATTGATCGACTGCTTGGGTGTTGCCGGTGGTTCCGCTCTGCCTGGAACGAGCTGCAACGACAACAACGCCAACACGGGCAACGATGTGTACGGTGCCAACTGCGTTTGCGCTGGTCAAGTGATCGACTGCCTTGGTGTGATCGGTGGTACCGCTCTGCCTGGTACCGCCTGCAACGACAACAACGCCAGCACCATCAACGATGTGTATGGTGCCAACTGCGTTTGCGCGGGTACCCCCATCGCTGGTTGCGACAACTGGACCCTGGAGTTCACCACGGACAACGCCGGTAGCGAAAGCACCTGGCAGATCATCAACTCCACCACCTTGTCGGTGATCGGAGCCGGTGGACCTTACGCCAGCAACACCACCACCACGGCCACCATCTGCATCCCTGCCGGTGCCTGCTACCGCTTGACGGTAACTGACGCGAACGGCATGAGCAACGGTACGACCGGTGGCTTCGTGCTCCGCGATCAGAACGGCAAGCGCGTGCTGGACAACGCCGGTGACGGTGTGTTCACAGGCATCAGCCAAGCCGTGGCCCCCTTCTGCAGCCCGGTGGGCAACGATGGGCTCATCGCCAGCCAGTGCGACAAGGTGGACTGGATCCCCGGTGGCCTGCTGATCGCTTCACCCAACAGCGCTGTAAGCGCCCAGTACGGTGTAGGCACACAGAACAACGACGGGTATGAGTTCCGCATCTTCAACCCCGATGGTGGGTACGATCGCACGGTGTTCATCACCCATGCCAACCCGGTCCCGGGTGCGCCTGCTGGTGCCACAGCTGCCTGCTACCTCGGCTTCAGCAGCCTGATCACCAACCCGGTGCCACAGAACGTTCTCCTGAACGTGCGTGTGCGCAGCGCCGTGAACGGCGTGTTCAGCGCCTGGGGTCCGGCCTGCCGCTTCAAGATCGACGCTGCAGCCGCAGCATGCCCACTCACCAAGCTCATCACCACCCCCGGCTCCACCTTCAGCTGCGGTGCAACGGGTAAAGTGGTGAACGCCTCTGGTGCTGCCGGTCGCATCTACGCCCAACCTGTCACCCGCCCGGTGGGTGGTGTGAACCAAGCTGCGAACGCCTACCTCTTCGAGCTCACCAACACGGCCAACGGGTACACCCGCCTGATCGGTGCCAGCAGCTACACGCTGGTGCTCGGCAAGTGGGCCACTGCTCCCTTGCTCTGCGGAACGCACACCTACAACGTGCGCGTACGTGCCAGCTTCGATGGCGGTGCCACCTACTGCCCTTACGGTGCGGTCTGCACGGTGGGCATCACCAACAACTTCGCCGCTCCCTTCTGCACCGCGCCTGCTGCGCCTGCCATGGCCGCTGGCGATGACCGCGTGTTCTTCGACGGCGACGAGACCAGCACCACCAGCGTGCTGAACCTGTGGCCCAACCCGAACAACGGCGGACAACTGTATGTGACCATCGACGGCCTCCAGAACGAGGTGACCACCGCCACGGTGGACATCTTCGACATGGTGGGGCATAAAGTGGCCACCCGCACCATCGCCGTGAACGGCACCACGCTCAACACCGTGATCGCCCTGGACGCGTCTTGGGCGAAGGGGCTCTACCTCGTGGCGGTGACGGTCGGTGATGAACAGTTAACCGGACGATTGATGCTCCAGTAAAGGACCTGTCCAGCTTCAAAAGCTGAGAACACCCCGGCATAGTGCCGGGGTGTTCTTGCTTCATGGACCAGTGTTCGACTGGATAAAAAATAGGGTTCGTCGTAACTTTCCTGCTACACATCGGTAAAAGGGGCCACATACAGGTGCCTCCTTCATCGGATGCCCGGTTCCTTGACGTACTGCCTGCGCTACCACTTGTGATCCGCGCTCTCCGGCCCTCGGGCTTGGGAACCTCTACTGCGATACGCCTCCTCTTTGACCGGAGAACGGCTTGGACACCGCAGCGGTCTCTCACCGCTCTGATCACACGAAAACAACTCCCTATGGTACGAACACTCTCCCTTTTAGAAAGCGCCAGGCTTTACGTGCATCGAACGTTGCTGCTGACCACTTTGCTGGTCGGCGGTTGGCTTGGCGCGCAGGCGCAATTCACCTACTCTTTTGCAGCGGTAGGAGGCACTTACAATCAGGTGAGCGCCGGTGGCACGGACCTCAACTCCATCGAAGTGGATGATGCGCACAGCGCCACGATCACTTTGCCGTTCGCGTTCGGATACAATGGCGCAGCCGTCACGGCGATCAAGGTGAATTCCAATGGATGGATCTCCATGGACACTGGTGATTCACCGACCACCGCCCAAAGCAATGACAACTCCAACTTCGGCTCAGCCAACGGCAACGTACGCCCCGGGATATTCCCGCTATGGGATGACCTGGACGGAGCCAGTGGAACGGCGCGTTACGAGACCACGGGAAGTGCTCCGAACCGCGTGTTCACCATGGAATGGCGCAATTGGCAGTGGAACTACCAAGCCACGGGTGTGACCATTTCGTTCGAGTGTAAACTCTACGAGACCACCAACGTCATTGAATTCGTCTATCGACAGGAGAGCGGTTCGGTGAACAGTGCTTCTGCTTCCATAGGCTTGCTCGCATCCGCCTCTGGGACTTACTATTCATTGAACGGCACAGGCACCAGTCCGACGGCCAGCACAAGCTCAGCCACCATCAACCTGAGCGCCAAACCTGCTACAGGCCAGATCTATCGGTTCACCCCTGCTGGCTGCACTGCTCCATCCATCACAAGCATCAGCAGTAACAGCCCCATCTGCGTAGGCTCCACCTTGAACCTGTCCAGTGCAGCGACCGGAACTGCCCCATTGAGCTATGCTTGGACGGGCACAGGCACGTTCAGTAGTACCTCGGTGGCCAGTCCGACAGTGACGGGCGCCGCTACAGGAAGTTACAGCCTTGTAGTCCGTAACTGGTGTGGAACCACCGACACGGACAACACGAGCGTTACGGTCAACTCCGCACCCACGGCCTCCAATGCGGGCACTGACCAGACGATCTGCGTGACCACTTCGAACGTGACCCTCGCTGCCAACGTGCCCGGCACAGGTACTGGCGCGTGGACCGTTGTCTCCGGCCCTTCCACCTCTGCTGCACAGTTCAGCAGCACAGCGGCCAACAACGCCACCTTCACCCCTGCGGGCGGTGCGGGCACCTACACCTTGCGTTGGACCATCACCAATGCTCCTTGCACGGCCTCCACGAACGATGTGCAGATAATTGTAAGGGCCATTGCTCCAACAGCTTCAGTGGGCGGACCACAGACGATATGTGCCTCAGGCACCACCACGGCACTAGGTGGTAACACCGCTACCCCAGGCACTGGTGCTTGGAGCGTGGTGAGCGGCGGTACGGGTACCTTCAGTAACGCGGCCAGCGGCTCTTCCACCTTCACCCACACGGGTGGAGCAGGTCCGGTCGTATTGCGCTGGACCATCAGCAACAGCCCCTGTGCATCCACCACGGCCGATGTATCGATCAGCATCACACCAGCTACCACCGTTTCGAACGCCGGTACCGACCAGACCTTCTGTCTCAGCAGTACCTCAACGACGCTTGCAGCGAACACACCCGTGAACGGTACGGGTGCATGGTCGATCCTGGCCGGTTCTCCCAATACATCGTTGGCCCAATTGAGCGATGCGGCGTCTCCAACGGCCACGTTCACGCCGACCATGATCGGAACTTACACCCTCCGATGGACCATCTCCAACGCACCATGTGCTGCATCCACCAACGACGTGGTACTTACAGTGCAGCCTTTCGCTGCGGCAGTGACCCAGACCTTCAATGCTGACGGCAGCTTCGTTGTACCTGCAGGCGTGACACAGATCACAGTGCAAGCGTGGGGTGGCGGTGCATCCGGCGGTGGCTCCACCAATGCGGGCGGCATTAGCGCCAGAGGCGGCGGCGGCGGCGGTGGTGGTGCTTACGTGACCAAGACCTTGACCGTGACACCCGGCAGCAACCTGAGCGTTCTGGTGGCAGCGGCCGTGAACGGCACGAGCGGTGCGAACGGCACCAACGGTAACCCCTCCACGATCGCGGGCTTCGAGCCCCAGGTCTTTGCAGCGGGCGGAAGCGCAGGTACAGGCAATACCGGAGGAGGAAGTCCTGCCGGCGGCGCTGGCGGAACCACTGCGGCTTCACAAGGTGATAGCGAAACAGCAGGAACCACAGGCGGCAATGGTGCTACGGGTACGGGTGTATCATCCGGTGCCGGTGGTGCTGGAGCGAACGGTGGTGCCGGAGGAACTTCCATCGGCTCAGGAACGAACAATGGCAACAACGGCACGGCCCCGGGAGGTGGAGGCGGTGGATCACGCACATCGATCAACAACGGCAACCGGACCGGTGGTACCGGCGCTGCTGGGCGCGTGATCATCAGTTACACCCCGGTCCCCAGTTTGAACGCCAGTGCGAGCAGCATCTGCCAAGGCAGCAGCACCACGCTAACAGCAGCTGGTGGCACCACCTACTTGTGGAGCCCTGGCGGAGAAACGACGGCTTCGATCACCGTGAGCCCCTCATCGACCACGACCTATGGTGTTACGATCACGAACACCTGTCCTGAGACGTTGACCCACGAGATCACGGTGACTCCGCCTGCCAGCCCAGGCACCAACGGCAGCACCACGGTGTGCAGCGATGGTAGCGCCTTCGACATGGCTACCTTCTTGGGAGCGCACGACTCCGGTGGAAGCTGGACGCTCGGCGGTTCACCGCACAGCAACATGTTCACGCCCGGCACCGATGTCGCTGGTGTGTACACCTACACGGTCAGCGGTCCTTCGCCTTGTGGAAATTCATCGGCAACGGTAACGGTGAACGTGAACACGGCACCGAACGCCGGAAGCGATGCCACCACGACCATTTGCACCACCGGTGTGCCGACCACGCTCATCAGCATGTTGAACGGCACGCCCGATGTAGGCGGTGCATGGACCTTCGGCGGGAACCCTGTAAGCGACTCGTATACGCCTGGTAGCAGCACCCAGGGCACTTACACCTATACGGTGACCGGCGTAGCGCCTTGTGGTATCGCCACAGCCACGGTAACGATCAGCGAGACACCTACCCCTACCTGGTACGCGGATACGGATGGTGATGGCTTCGGTGACCCTGCCTCGAGCGTTCAGGCTTGCATCGCCCCCTTGGACCACGTGAGCAACAGCGGCGACGGTTGTGTGAACGATCCCACCAAGCAAAGTCCCGGCATCTGCGGTTGCGATACGCCTGATGACGACAGCGATGGCGACGGTGTGGCCGATTGCATCGACCCCTGCCCCACCAGCGTGAACAATGGCGACACGGACAGCGACGGTACCCTTGACTGTGACGATCTGTGCCCGAACGATCCGAACAAGATCTACCCCGGCGCCTGCGGCTGCGGTACACCTGATGCGGATGCGGACGGTGACACCTACGTGGATTGCCTCGACGCTTGCCCGAACGATCCCCTGAAGATCGCCCCCGGCACCTGCGGTTGCGGCAACCCCGAGCCCGGCATGGCCTGCAACGACAACAACGTCAACACCATCAACGATGTGGTGAACGGCAGTTGCCAGTGCGCCGGCACCCTGGTGGTGACCTGTGCCAATGACATGATCCTGGACCTGGTGACGGACGCCAACGGATCGGAGATCAGCTGGAGCATCGAACCGCAAGGCGGTGGTGCTCCCGTGGCCCAAGGCAGCGGTTATGCCAGCAACGCCACGTTGGCGGTGCCCATCTGCCTGCCCAACGGCAACTATGTGCTCCGCGTGCTCGACAGCGGCAACAACGGCATCGCGAGCCCCGGTGGATACATCCTGCGCACGCAGGACGGTCGACGCATCGTGGATGACATGGACAACGGCGGCTTCGCTGGTCAAAGCGTGGTGTCCCAAGGCTTCAAGCTGCCCCTGGGCAACCTGCACGTGGAAGGCAACAACTGCGACCGCGTGGATTTCCTGCCGACGGAGAACATCCGTGTGACGCCTGATGTGGCTGTTAGTGCCCAATACGGAATCACCAACAGCACCAGCGGTTACGAGTGGTGCATCTACAACCCGAACGGTGGCTACCACCGCACGGTGTTCTTCAGCCATGCGTTGGCGAACAGCCAGTTCCCTGACGGACCGGAGCGTGCGACCTACTTCCGCTGGGCCAACCTGGTGAGCAGCCCAGTGCCGCACAACATGTTGCTGAACGTACGTGTGCGTCCCGTCGTGGCCGGTGTGGCCGGATCCTACGGTCCTGCCTGCCGCTTCAAGATCGACACCCAGCCCAGCAGCTGCATCACCACCCAACTGATCGGCACCCCCGGCCCCACGATGAGCTGCGGTGCCACCGGAAAAGTGGTGAAGGCTTCGGGCCACGCAGGTCGCATCTATGCACAGCCCGCCGTCCGTGTCGTGAACGGCATGAACCTCCCCGCGAACAGCTACCTGTTCGAGATCGTGGAGCCCATCAGCGGCTACATGCGCACTATCGCTACGAACACCTACACCTTGGTGCTGGGCCAGTGGTACACCGCCCCCCTGCTCTGCGGTACGCACAACTACTCCGTGCGTGTGCGGGTGAGCTTCGATAACGGCGCCACCTACTGCCCCTACGGCAATGCGTGCGGTGTGAGCATCACCAACAACCTGGCAGCACCGTTCTGCACTGTGCCCGGTGGCCCCATGGCCGGTGGTGACGACCGCATCTTCCACGATGGCGATGAGTCCACCATGGAGCCCGTCTTCAGCATGTGGCCGAACCCGAACAACGGTGAGCAGCTGTACATGATCATTGATGGTCTTCAGGAAGAAGCGACCACGGCCACCGTGGACCTCTTCAACTTGGTGGGTCAGAAAGTGGCCACGCACACCATCCCCGTGAACGGCAGCACCCTCAACACGGTGATCCCGCTGAACGGCGCGCTCTCCAACGGCCTCTACGTGGTCAACGTGACCGTGGGTGAACAGACCTTCATGCAGCGCCTGGTGATCGACTAAGGCCTCACAACGCTTCAAGTCGAAGCCCCGTTCCTTCAGTGGAACGGGGCTTCGTCGTTAGTGAAAGTCGTCGTACAGCAGGTACTTCACGCGCACCTTGCGAAAGGCGTCGAGCGAAGGCTTCCAACTGGCACGAATGGTCTCTTCATCCATGCCTTTGGTGATCTGCTCACGCAAGGTGTTGGTGCCCGCCAGCTTATCGAAGAAAGGCTTGAAGAAGGTGCTCTTATCCGATGGATAGGCTTGGTACATGCCGATGAGCCAGTGCAGGGCCAGGCGCGGTTCCATGCGGGTGAAGAAGGCGCCGTAGTCGCTGAGGTCGATGCCGTGGCAGGGCTTGTTGAGGTAGGGCGGCTCCTTCGCGCCTGGCAGGCTTTGCGGGGTGAAGTCAGCCGCACCCACCGTGCATCCGGGAAAGCCGATGATCTGAAAGGGCTTCGTCGTACCACGGCCTACGCTCACCGGCGTGCCTTCGAACAGACCCAACGAAGGATAGAGGTACACCGCCGCCATGTTGGGCAGATTCGGCGATGGGCGTACGGGCAGCTCGTAGAACATGGCGTGGTCATAAGCCAGGCAGGTGATCACTTGCAGGTCGCAGCGCACCTTGTTGGCCAGCCAGCCTTCGCCGTTGATCATGCCGGCATATTCACCCATGGTCATGCCGTGCACCAGCGGAACCGGGTGCATGCCTACGAACGAACTGTTGGCCGGCTCAAGCACGGGGCCATCCACATAGAAGCCGTTCGGGTTCGGCCGGTCGAGCACCACCAGTTGCTTGTGCTGTTCCGCTGCGGCCTCCATCACGTAGTGCAGCGTGCTGATGTAGGTGTAGAAGCGCACCCCCACATCCTGGATGTCGAAGACGAGCACATCCACATCGTTCAACTGCTCGGGCTTGGGCTTCTTGTTGTCGCCGTAGAGGGAGATCAGCGGCAGACCAGTGCGTGCATCCCGACCATCTTTCACATGCTCACCAGCGTCCGCATCACCACGGAAGCCATGCTCGGGCGCGAAGACCTTCACCACGTTCACCTTCAAGGCCAGCAGCGAATCCACCAGATGGGTGGTACCAATGCGACCGGTCTGGTTGGTGACCACGGCCACACGACGGTCCTTCAGCAAGGGAAGGTAGCTGGCGGTGCGTTCCGCGCCTACGGTGATGGAGGACGAAGAGCTCGGAGGAATGATGCGGGGCGGCGCGGGCTGCTGCGCGCAAGCGGTGCCGCCGATCACGCAAAGGAGCGCGGCTATCTTCGCCAGCGCACCGCCCATGGGTTTCCCCCACTTCATCGCACGCCGCATACTCAGTGACACCGACCGCCAGCAGCGGTTGTCGCGGCCCATTGTACTGATCGCGGTGCTTGGCATCGTCATCGGCATGGCGGTCATGATCATCACGGTCGGCATCAGCAGTGGGTTCCAGCGCGAGATCCGGTCCAAGGTCGTGGGGGCGGGCTCGCACATCCAGGTGGTCTCCATCGGACAGAACGACCCCAAAGAAACACCGCGCGTGCTCATCGATCCGGAACTTAGGACGCAGCTGCTGGCCATTCCCGGCGTCCGGCATGTCCAGATCCATGCCACGAAGCCCGGCATCATTGAGACCGCTGAGGAGATCGAGGGTGTGGTGGTGAAGGGCGTAGGCGCCGATTTCGACTGGGCCTTCTGGAACGCGCACATCGTGGAAGGCAAAGCCATCGACCCGCTGGACAGCGCCTCCACACCGGGGGTGCTCCTCTCCCGCTACCTCGCCAAGCGCCTCGCCATCGGCGTCAACGACACCATCACCATCTACCTGGTGAAAGGACGAGAGGACATCCGCCCGCGCAAGTTCGCCGTGAAGGGGCTGTATGAAACGGGCCTGGAGAAGATCGACCACCAGCTGGTGTTCATCGGCATCGGCGTGATGCAGCGCTTCGCACAATGGGGCTTGCGGGCGGAGATCCTGGTCACCGACACGCTCATCGGACGCGCCTCCAAGCTTCGGGTGGAAGGGCTCGCCTTCGGGGGCGACCATCTGTACAACTATGAATGGCCCTTGTCCACCTTGAAAGGAAAGGGGCCGCACTATACCGACCTCCCGATCTTCAGCGACAAGATCACGTTGGTGGTCAGCGACGAGAGCGGCACCCTGCCCGATACCGCGTGGGTACGCATCACCCCCAAGGAACGGCGCCACATCATCGATTCCTGGGGCGAATACATGAGCTTCAGCGGCATCGAGGTGGAGCGCGGCGGCACCGGTGGGACCTACGACAAGTATTGCGGTGGCTACGAGGTGGCCATCGACGACCTGGACCGGCTCAGCGAGATCGATGACGCGGTATACCAAGCGCTTCCCCAAGGGCTCCGCACGGTAACCGTGAAGCAGCGCTTCGGCGAGATCTTCGCTTGGCTGAACCTGCTGGACACCAACGTAGTGGTGGTGATCGCGCTGATGGTGATCGTCGCCATCATCAACATGACCAGCGCACTGCTCATCATCATCCTGGAACGCACCACCATGATCGGCGTGCTGAAGGCCCTGGGCAGCAGCAACGGTGCCATCCGCCGGATCTTCCTGATCGACGCGGCCTATATCCTCGGCTTCGGCATCGTGCTGGGCGACCTGCTGGGCATCGGGCTTTGCGCTGTCCAGCACGTCTTTGGCATCGTCCGCCTGCCCATCGAGAGCTATTACGTGGACCAGGTCCCCGTGCACCTGGACCCCATGGCCATCCTCGCGCTGAACGTGGGAACGCTGGCCGTGTGTGTTGCCGCGCTGGTGCTGCCTTCGTGGTTGGTCACGCGCATCGCTCCGGCTCGGGCCATTCGCTTCGATTAGGCCCGCGCGGCAAAGGATACCTTTGGGGTCCGATAAGGCCACTGCCCTGTCGGCACCTGCATGAAGATCCACGAGAACATCCTCACCACCATCGGCAACACGCCCTTGGTGAAGCTCAACCGCCTGACCAAGGACGTCGCCGCCACCGTGCTGGCCAAGGTCGAGACCTTCAACCCCGGCAACAGCATCAAGGACCGCATGGCGATCAAGATGATCGAGGATGCGGAGAAGGACGGTCGCCTGAAACCCGGCGGAACCATCATTGAAGGCACCAGCGGCAACACGGGCATGGGCCTGGCCATCGGCGCCATCATCAAGGGCTACAAGTGCATCTTCACCACTACGGACAAGCAGAGCCGCGAGAAGGTCGACATCCTGCGGGCCTTCGGTGCCGAAGTGATCGTGTGCCCCACCAACGTGGACCCCGAGGATCCGCGCAGCTACTACAGCGTTTCCTCGCGCCTGGAGCGGGAAGTGCCCAACAGCTGGAAGCCGAACCAGTACGACAACCTCAGCAACAGCCAGGCGCACTACGAAAGCACTGGCCCCGAGATCTGGGAGCAGACCGGCGGCAAGGTGGATCACCTTGTTGTGGGCGTAGGCACGGGAGGCACCATCTGTGGCACCGGCAGGTTCCTGAAAGAAAAGAACCCGAACCTGAAGATCTGGGGCATCGACACCTACGGCTCGGTCTTCAAGAAGCTGAAGGAGACAGGGATCTTCGACAAGAACGAGATCTACCCCTACATCACCGAAGGCATCGGCGAGGACTTCGTGCCCAAGAACGTGGACATGGACCTCATCGACCATTTCGAGAAGGTGACCGACCGCGACGCCGCCATCATGACGCGCCGCATCGTGAAAGAGGAGGCCATCTTCGTGGGCAACAGCGCGGGCAGCGCCATGGCCGGCCTGCTGCAGCTGAAGGACCACTTCAAGAAGGGCGAAGTGGTGGTGGTGATCTTCCACGACCACGGCACACGCTACGTGGGCAAGATGTTCAACGACGACTGGATGCGGGAACGCGGTTTCCTGGTCGAAGAGAAACCCACCGCCGGTGACCTGCTGAAAGGCAAGGACCTGCAACTGCTCAGCGTGGAGGCCGATGAGCCGGTGCTGATGGCCATCGACAAGATGCGCAAGCACAACATCGACCAGCTGCCCGTGATGGAACACGGCAAGCCCGTGGGCACCATCACCGATGCGCGCCTGTTCGATGCGATCCTGGAGGATGCCGAAGTGCGCCACCAGAAGAACCGCACCGTGATGGGGCCTTCACTGCCGGTGATAGGTCTGGACGCCACCTTGGAAGAGGTGGCCGCGAAGTTGGGCAACGGCAGCCCTGCCGTGTTGGTTGAACAACCGAACGGCTACGGGATCCTGACGAAGCAGGATATCATCGGAAAGCTGAAATGACGTTGTACCTGCGACCCACCGGGTCGCCCCTATTGCCGCCTCCATGCCCCTGCGTTACCGCAAGCATATCAGGCTACCTGACCATGACTACACAAAGGGCGCCTATTTCGTGACCTTGGGCACACGGCCGCGAATGCAGGTGTTCGGACGGATCATCGGAACGGATGCCAGTGCACGCATGGAACTGAACGCCGTCGGTGGTATCGTTGATGATTGTTGGCGCGCTATTCCGGACCATTTCCCCCATGTGCGCCTGCATGAAATGCAGATCATGCCTGATCATGTGCACGCGATATTGCAATTGGATCACAGGATCGTCCACGGCACCGTACAGGCGACCCAGTGGGTCGCTGGTACGGATGCCGTGGGCGGATCCCGCCGCATCGCGAATGGACCACGTCGCGGTTCATTGGCGGCGATCATCGGGGCGTTCAAATCGGAAACCACTAAACGGGTCAACCGGTTGAACGATACCCCGGCCAGGTCGCTGTGGCAGCCGAACTACTACGAACGTGCCATCCGCGAACACAACTGCGAATGGGGGCGTATCGCCCAGTACATCGCCGAAAACCCGAAGAACTGGCGATGAGCATGCCCTCCACCGACCAAATGCACCGCAAGGTCAACGTGCCTGCCGCACCCCAGCGCATCATCTCCCTCGTGCCATCGCAGACCGAACTGCTCTACGATCTGGGCCTGGGCGAACGCGTGGTGGGCATCACCAAGTTCTGCGTGCACCCGGAGACCTGGTTCAAGACCAAGCACCGCGTGGGCGGCACCAAGAAGGTGGACATGGACAAGGTCCGCGTGCTGAAGCCGGACCTGATCGTCGGCAACAAGGAGGAGAACGAGCGGAAGGACATCCATGCGTTGGAGAAGGAGTTCCCCGTGTGGATGAGCGATGTGCGTGATCTGGACAGTGCCTTGGACATGATCCGGCAGATCGGCGAACTCACCGGCACGCAGGACAAGGCAGAGGCGATCAGCAACCGCATCACGGATGCGTTCGCCAAACAGCATTACATCGACCCGCCCTTGACCGTGGCCTACTTGATCTGGCGTGAGCCCTTCATGGTGGCCGGTCACGGCACCTTCGTGAACGACATGCTGAAGCGTTGCGGCCTGCAGAACGTCTTCGACGAGGGCGATGCGCGCTACCCGGAGATCACACCCCAGGAGCTGGCCGAGTCGGATCCCGACCTGATCCTGCTGTCCTCCGAGCCCTACCCGTTCAAGGAAAAGCACATCCAGGAGCTGAACATGATCTGCCCCGGAACACCGGTGAAGCTGGTGGACGGCGAGATGTTCAGCTGGTACGGCAGTCGCTTGCTCCAAGCCCCGGCCTACTTCAGCGGTCTGCTGAGCGGATGGGCGGTGTAGCCACCAACCGGACCGGGCTACCTTTGCGACCGTTCCCGTCCAGCCCTGCGATGCGCCTTGGTGTCCTCCTCATCGGCCTGCTCGTAGCGCTGGGTTCCGGTGCCCAGCAAGTGGGCCTGGTGCTCAGCGGGGGCGGCGCCGTGGGCCTCACCCACATCGGGGTGATGAAAGCCCTGGAAGAGAACGACATTCCCATCGACTACATCGCGGGCAGCAGCATGGGTGCGCTCGTAGGCGCCATGTACGCCGCCGGCTTTTCGCCCTGGGAAATGGACTCCCTGTTCAACACCGAGCGCTTTCGGCTGATGGCGGACGGCGGGCTGGAGGACGAGTACATCTTCTACTTCAAGCAGGACATCCCCGATGCCTCGCTCATCAACCTGAAGTTCGACCTCGACACCAGCCTACAGGCGTCATTGCCCACCAACCTGCGCAGTCCGGTGCTGATCGACTACGAGCAGCTGCAGATGTTCGCGGGGGCCAGCGCCGTGAGCGGCAGCGACATGGACAGCCTCTTCGTGCCCTACCGTTGCGTGGCCAGCGACATCACGGCCCAGCGCCCGGTGATGTTCGACCGTGGAGACCTGGCCCAGGCCGTGCGCGCGAGCATGAGCTACCCCTTCTACTTCAAGCCCATCCGCATCGACGGGCACCTGATGATGGACGGTGGCCTGTACAACAACTTCCCCAGTGACGTGATGTACGGCGAGTTCCTGCCGGACATCATCATCGGCAGCAACGTGGCTTACAACGCCCCGCCGCCCAGCGAGGACGACCTCATGAGCCAGCTGAAGGCCATGCTGCAAGAGAAAACGAACTACTCCGTAATCTGCGAGAATGGCATCATCGTGGAACCGAAGACGGCCACCACCCTCTTCGACTTCAGCGACGCGCAGCAACCCATCCTGGACGGTTACAACGCCGCCATGGAGCGCATGCCGGAGATCAAGGCCGCCATTGCTCGTAGGGTGCCTCGCGCGGAGCTGCAGGCGCGGCGGAAGAGCTTCCGATCGAAGATGCCACCGACCGTGTTCGGCGAGATCCATGTGGAAGGCTTGAACCGGAGTCAGACGGTGTTCGCCGAGCACCTGCTGAACAAGCGCGAAGAGCCGATCGATGCAAAGACCTTGAAGCCGCGCTATTTCCGGCTGTACGCCGACCATGCCGTGAGCGGCCTGCATCCGAAGGCCACTTTCAGGAAAGAACGCGGCGACTACGACCTGGAACTGCTGGTGAAACGCGAGAAGAAACTACACGTGCGCTTCGGCGGCATGTTCAGCTCACGCCCCATCAACACGGGCATGGTGGGCTTGCGTTACAACCTCTTCGGCCGCACCAGCAGCCGCATCGAGGCGCTCTCCTACTTCGGCAAGTTCTACACGGCCGGTCAGTTGAAGGTGCGCAGCGACCTCAGCACGCGCGTACCCATCTATCTCGAACCCGCCTTCACGCTCCAACGGACGGACTACTTCAGCAGCTTCTCCACCTTCTTCGAAGAAGTACGCCCCGGCTACGTGGTGATGCGTGATACCTGGGGCGGCCTGAACACGGGCATGGCCTTGGGCAACAAGGGCCTGCTGCGCATCGATGGAAAATACGCGCAGACCAAGGACAGCTACTATCAGACGCTGAACTTCAGCCCGATCGACACGGCGGACGTCACCGAGTTCTACTTCGGAACGGCCGGCGTCCTCTTGGAACGCAATTCCCTGAACCGGAAGCAGCACCCCAACGCCGGTGAACAGCTGACCGCGGAGCTGCGCTACGTGGGCGGCGACGAACGCACCACACCCGGCAGCACTTCGGAGAACACGGCCGTGCACAGCCAGCACCACGAGTGGTTGACCGCGAAGGTGAAGCTCGACAAGTACTTCATTCCGCGGGGCACGGTGCGCTTCGGCATGCTGCTGGAGGGCGTGTACAGCACCCAGGACTATTTTCAGAACTACACCGCTACGGTGGCGCGGGCACCGGCCTTCCAGCCCACCCCCGAGAGCAAGACCTACTTCATCAACGAGTTCCGCGCACCGCAATACCTGGCCGGCGGCGTGCGCACGATCATCGCGGTGGCCCGCAACAAGTTCGACCTGCGGCTGGAGGGCTACGTGTTCCAACCCTACAAGCCCCTGCTGCGCGGCGATTTCGACAACACCGTGCAGGGGGACGCGATCAGCGAACGCTACTACATCGCCAGCGGCTCGCTGATCTACCAGAGCCCTGTGGGACCGGTCTGGTTCAA
>ERZ724527.526-NODE-526-length-19121-cov-7.104164_pt1 | contig 19121 bp, 12 predicted proteins | sample MGYA00376060_ERZ724527 | MGnify/ENA primary metagenome ERZ724527 (study PRJEB28724, sample SAMN07190886) | activated sludge metagenome | isolation source: activated sludge of sewage treatment plant in Hong Hong | place: USA: Christiansburg, Virginia | collected...
TGCCCCCGTATTAATTATAAACACTGCATTTAATTTCGATTTATTTTTATTTAACTTTTATTTTTTAATTTATAATTTATTGATGTTGGCAACGGTTATTGTTTTAAAGTATGCCGATTATCAATACAAAAAACAAGGTAACAGTATTCAGATAAAATTAATCATCATGATTTTAGGGTTGTTTATTCCTTATTTATCGCCTTTAACGCTTATTTTTTATGTTCAATCAAGAGCAGAAGCCATTAAAAATTTAAATAATTATTTAGATGATCGCCATTCATAATTTATCGTTTAGTTATAACGAAAAACCTGTTTTACAAAATATCAATATTAGTTTTGAAGAGCATCTAACGCACGGCATTGTTGGATTGAACGGAAGCGGCAAAACAACTTTCTTTAATATTTTATCAGGCTTTTTAACCGCTGACGAAGGAAGCATCACTTTAAATGGAGTTACTATAAAAAAGAACGATATTGCTTACATAGACGCAGAATCCTTTTTTTATCCGAAATTAACTGCTCTGGAGTTTTTATCAGTGTTTCCCAAAACAAATTTGAATTATAATGAAGTGGAGTTGGCTAATATATTTGATTTACCTTTGGATGAGTTTATTGATAGTTATTCGACAGGAATGAAGAAAAAACTATTAATTATCTCTCAGTTAAAACAAGATAAAAAAATATTTATCTTAGATGAACCTTTTAATGGTTTGGATATGGAGTCCAACAAAACATTACAAATGATTATTGAACTCTTAAATAAAAAGCAGAAAACTATTTTTATAGCTTCGCATATTATTGAACCATTATACACCATTTGCAAAAAGATACATCATTTAAAAAATAAGCACTTTACTAAGAGCTATTCTTCTAGTGAGTTTAATCAGTTAGATGCTGAGGTTTTTGGCGACTTTAATGAGAATTTAAAAAACACCTTAAGCAAATCATTATGAGAATTTTACTTGTTATAGTTGTTTTATTTATTTCAGAAATTGTATTATCTCAATCGAAAGTACTAATGAAAGAAGACACGTTAATAGGAAGTAATACATCATACAGAGCATGGTGGGATGTTAAAACCTACATGTTAAGCGTTAAACCTGATTTTGAAACAAAAACGATTGTTGGCATCAATATTATTGGATACAAGGTGGTTGCCGATTCATTACCATTTGTTTTGCAATTGGATTTACAAGAACCCATGCAAATGGATAGTATATATCTTGATGGAGCCTCATTTTCAAATTTTAAAAAGGAAAAAAATAGATGGCTATTAACCTTACCTAAACAAGAAAAAAAATCGGTTCATTATATTTCCACATTCTTTTCTGGAAAACCAAAAGTGGCAAAAAATCCACCTTGGGATGGCGGTTGGGTTTGGAAAAAAGATTCATTAGAAAATCCATGGATGAGCGTTGCTTGTCAGGGAGCAGGAGCAAGCGTTTGGTTTCCTTGTAAAGATATTCAGAGTGATGAACCAGAAAGTTGCTCTTTAAATATTACTGTTCCTGATAGTTTAGTTGGTATAGGAAATGGGAAATTAATAAAGAAGTATAAAACGTTAGCGCAAAATAATTTCACCACCTATGAATGGGAAGTGACTAATCCAATTAATAGTTATGATATCATTCCATATATTGGGAAATACACATTACTTCATGATTCCGTGCAAGGAGAGAACGGAAAACTGATAACGGATTATTGGGTGTTGAATTACCACGTGGCGAAAACAAAATCACATTTAAAGTCAAATGTGATTAAAACACTTCAATGCCTAGAGCATTGGTTTGGGCATTATCCTTTTTATGAGGATAGTTATAAAATTGTAGAAGCACCTTATTTAGGAATGGAGCACCAAAGTAATGTGGCTTATGGTAATTCCTATTTGAATGGTTATGCAGGAATGGATAGATCAAAAACAGGTTGGGGTTTAAAATGGGATTTTATTGTGGTGCATGAAACGGCCCACGAATGGTTTGGGAATAGTGTAACCGCTAAAGATGTCGCTGATAATTGGATTCATGAAGGTTTTGCTTCTTATGCTGAAGCGTTGTTTACCGAATGTGAGTTTGGTAAAGAAGCAGGGAATGATTACTGCGCTGGCGTTAAAAAATTTATTGATAATGATATTCCTTTAATTGGACAATATGGAGTAAAGAAAGAAGGAAGCGGTGATATATACAATAAAGGTAGCCAGGTGATTCACATGATTAGGCAGTTAGTAGATGATGAAGAGAAATTTAGATTGTTATTAAGAGATGTGTCTAAACACTTCTACCATAAAATTATTTCTACTCAAGAGTTTGAAGAGTATTTAATTTTAAAAACGGGCAAAGACCTAAAACCCTTTTTTAATCAGTATTTACGAACTACTCAAATCCCACGTTTAGAATATAAACTCACTAAGAAGAAGCTTCAATTTAGATACGTCAATTGCATTGATGGATTTAATATGCCAGTAAAAATTAAAACGGATAAAGAATTTTGGATTTCACCTACTGCACAATGGCAAACGATATCATTAGATAAAGCTCATAAATCTATTTCATTGAATAGAAATGTGTACGTAGAGTTGGTTAAATAGTTAAAACAATCTCCCTTCAACAGGACCCGAATGTTCTATTTCATGTTTTAATAACCATTCTTTTTTATCAAGTCCCCAAGCGTAACCAGTTAAACTGCCGTCGGAGCCAATAACACGGTGACAGGGCACGATAATGGCGATTTTATTTTTGCCATTGGTAGTGCCAACAGCTCTAATACTTTTTATATCTCCAATTTTATGCGCTAGTAAAGAGTAGGTGCAAGTATCGCCGTAAACAATTTTGTGTACTTCGTCCCACACTTTTTGTTGAAAGTCGGTGCCGATTTGAAAAATAGGCAAATCAAACTGTAAACGATTGCCAGCAAAGTATTCTTTTAATTGCTTGATACATTCTTTGTTTAAAGGCGTATCAATCGTAAATGGTTCTGTTTCTTTTTCTACAAATAAAACTGAACATATTTTTTGATTTACACTTTTTATTTGAATCAATCCTATTGGCGATTCGTAATAAGAAATATCAAAGGAGTCGTTCATTTATTTTAATGACACGCTATCGGCAATTTTATTGTTTTCGCATAACAGAGTACGAGCTGGGAATTTACTGTATAGTAATAAATCGTGAGTTGCAAATAATACGCAACGTCCTTGTTTGCTAATATCTAATAATATTTTCATAATGCCTTCCGAGGTTTCCGGATCCAAATTCCCCGTTGGCTCATCAGCTAAAATAATTTCAGGTTCGTTAATTAAGGCACGAGCAATACTAATACGTTGCTGTTCTCCGCCTGATAATTGAAAAGACATCACTTGTTCTTTACTCTCTAAACCAACTTTAGCTAAAACGTCTTTTACTCGACTTTTTATTTTGGCTTCATCTGTCCAGCCTGTTGCTTTCATGACGAAACGTAGGTTTTCAAATACATTTCTATCGCTTAATAACTGAAAATCTTGAAATACAATACCCAATTTACGACGTAAAAAAGGAATTTCCTTACGTTTTAGATTATGCAATTTAAATCCTGCTACTTCTCCAGCACCGTGCTTTAGCTCAATATCTCCATAAATAGTTTTCAGTAAACTACTCTTTCCACTTCCTGTTTTTCCCAATAAATACACAAACTCACCCTTATTAAGGTTAAGGTTTAAGTTAGTAATCACTGGAACATCGCCTTGGTAAATCGTAGCGTCTTTAAATTCAATAACCGAATCGTTAATCATAGCAAAATAATTGTGTTGTGAAATTAGAAAGTAATTAGCTTCATTCGGCAATGGTTGGCTTCAAGTTTTAACATGCTTGGGTTAATAACTACATAATCAGCGTGTTAAGGGAGCTTATTTGACTGTTATTTTTAAGAACGAAAATTATTGAACAAAAAAGTCGCTTTAAATTTTTTATAAAATTTTTTGTGACCAAATTATTTATATACGATTATATACTACATGATGATTAAAAAATATTTCATAAGTCTTTTGCTTCTAACGTTCTCAGGATTGTTGTTTTCTCAAAAAACACAATTTTATTTAGATAAAGACGCTAGCTATAAAATGGGACTAGAATTGTTTGATAAAAAACAATATACTGCAGCTCAAAAAACGTTTACAGATTATATGAATTCTGTAAAAGGAAACACCTTACTAAAAACAGATGCGGAGTATTATGCCGCTGCTTGTGGTATTGAGCTTTTTCATAAGGATGGCGAATGGCGTATGAAAGAATTTATTGAACGTCACCCAGAAAGTAATAAAGTTAAATGGGGTTATTTTTATTTAGGAAAATCAAATTTTAGAAAAAAGAAATATGAAGATGCGATTAAATTTTTGGAGAAGGTTGATATCTATGAATTAACCAAGGATAATTTAGCAGAGTTATATTTTAAAAGAGGTTACAGTTACTTCATAACTAATAACAACGAAAAAGCAAAATTAGATTTATTTGAAATTAAAGACGTCGATAATAAATATGCTCATCCTGCAAATTATTATTATTCGCACATTTCTTACCAAGAAAAAAATTACGAAACGGCTTTACAAGGCTTTAATCGCTTATTGAATGATGAAACATTTAGTGCTGTTGTGCCGTATTATATTACTCAAATTTATTTTATTCAAGGTAAATATTCTGAGGTTGTGAAAAATGCTCCAGCATTACTAAACGATTCCTCTAAAATTCAAAAAGAAAGTGAGATTAACCGAATGATTGGAGAGTCTTATTTTAATTTAAAAGATTTCGCTAATGCCTTAACCTATTTTAAAAAATCGGAAACAACGGGCGGTGGTTTTAATGAAAAAGGAAATTATGAGATTGGATATTGTTATTACCAAATTAAGGATTATAAAAATGCAGCACTTAAGTTCGAAAAAGTAACTTATGGTGATGATAGTTTGGTTCAAAATGCTTGGTACCATTTAGCAGATTGTCATGTGCAGCTTGGTAATAAAATAAAAGCACGTAGTGCATTTTCGGCGGCAAGTAATATGAATTATGATCCGAAAATTACAGAGGATGCTTTATTTAGTTACGCTAAATTGTGTTACGAATTATCATTTGCTCCATATAATGATGCGGTGATAGCCTTTCAAAAATACATCAAGCAATATCCAAATTCGCCAAGAAAAGCGGAAGCTTATAATTATTTAGTAAATGTGTATTCTACTACTAAAAATTATTCGCAAGCTATTGCCTCCATTGAAAAGATTCAACCTTTGGATCCAATCTTAAAAATTACCTATCAAAAATTAATTTATTTTAAAGCGGTTGAGTATTTTAATAATATTGATTTAGATAGCGCTAGTAAGTATTTTAATAAATCTATTTCTGTTAATTTTGACAAAACATACAATGCCTTATCTCAATATTGGTTAGGAGAGATTTCTTATATTAAAAAGGATTATGCTACAGCTATTCAAACATGGAAAAACTTTCAATTAAACGAAGGTTCTTTTAGTTTAAAGGAGTATGATTTATCTAACTATAATATTGGTTACGCTTATTTTCAGCAAAAAAATAAAAAAGATTATGAGAATGCCAACATTGCTTTCCGTAAATTTTTACTGACTAAAAATCAATATGATGCAAAGAAGATAGCAGATGCCAATGTGAGAACGGCGGATAGTTATTTTATGAATAATGTATATCCGCAAGCAGCTGATTATTATGAAACAGCGATTGCTTTAAATCAAATGGACGTAGATTATTGTATTTATCAAAAAGCATTATGTAGTGGCTTATTAAAAAATAATAACGAAAAAATCAACGATTTAAAATTGCTAGCGAGCAAATATCCTAAATCTAATTACATCGCAGCTTCTGTGTTTGAAACAGCTGAGACATATAGTAAAGATTTAAATGATCCGGATAATGCGATTGTCTATTATCAAAAAGTATTAGATGATTATCCTCAATCATCTTATGTTAACTCTGCATTAGCTGGTATTGGATTAATGTATTTTAATAAGAAAGAAGATGACAAAGCATTTGGTTATTTTGATCAAATCGTTAAAAAAGATCCAAAAAGCACTGAGTCAAAAGAAGTATTAGAAACCATTAAAAAGATTTTTGATGCTAAAGGCGATGTTGACGGTAAAGAAAAATATTTTGCCTCTATTGGAAATCCTTTAAGTACAACTGAGTTGGAGTCATCTTTATATGACGCGGCTAAAGAAGCATATTATAATCAAAAGAATTGTGATGTAGCCATGCCTAAATTTGAAAGCTATATTTCTAAATATCCTGAAGGAAAATATATTGCGGAAGCTCATTTCTGTTTTGCTGAATGTGCTTATAGTAAGGATTTATTTGAAAAAGCAATTCCTTCATACAAATACATTGTTAGTAGAGCAAGAGGAATTAATACTGAAACCTCTTTATTGAAGTTATCATATATGTTGTATAAGGATAAAAAATATGAAGAGGTATTACCTTATTATCAAAAATTAGACGAGTATGCCGAAGCACCAGCTAATAAATTAACTGGTAGAATAGGAGCGATGCGTAGTGCTTTTTACTTAAAGAATTATGAAGTGGCATTAGATTTTGCCGGTAAAGTTTTAAATACCGAAAAGATCACACCACAACAAATTAATGAAGCAAAGTATGATAAGGCAAAATCGTTATATGAGTTAAATCGTTTTGATGATGCTTTAATTGAATTTAAAGCCATTCATAAAACGGCTAAAAATGTGACTGGTGCCGAAGCTTTATATTTAATTGCTAAAATTCAATTAGCGAAACAAGATTATACAGCAGTTGAAAAAACAATTGGTAGCTTAATTAGTTACGAATATTCTAACGATGACTGGAATAATAAAGGTTTATTGTTATTAGCGGATTCATACATCGCTAAGGGAGAAGATGCAGACGCTGAGTTGATGTTACAAACTGTAATTGATGGTAAACCAAGACAGGAATATATTGACGAGGCTACTAAAAAGTTGGAAGAATTAAAAGCTAAACGTGCAGCTAGAACTATTCAAGAAACAACTCCAAGTAATGATATGAAAGTGGAGTTTAAAGAATCAAAGGGCGATAAAGATTTATTTGATCAATTATATGAAGCTAAACTAGATTCATTAAAAAATAATAAATAAATATTCGGTTAAAGTACTATTATGAGAGAAACAAAATTATTTAATAGCGATACCATTCTTTCTTCAAGCAAGTATGGTAATTCGTTTATGTACGAGCAAGAACAACAAATACAAAAACGTCGTATTAAAAAACTGCAATGGTTTTTTGTATTGCTTTTGGTTTTAGGCTATTTTGCGGCAGCATTAGCACAAACAGGATTAAATGATATTAATTTAAATGCTGAAAGTGTTTTTGAACCTACTATTAAGGATGCAGTAAAATTAGGTGATTTACCAGAGATTAAAGACACCGTTAAAAAGATTGCTAATATTAATTACGGTATTGTTTCAACTCCGCTCGTATCCAAATATGAAGTGATTCCTATAGATGCAGCAAAAATGCAAAATGAGCCTTTATCTAAATTGTACCATTCTTTATTAAAAGTGGGAATGGGAACATATACAACGCCTTATGGTGAATTTTGGATTAACAGTTTAAGAACGAGAGATGTAGCTTATGGATTACATTTAAAGCATTTGTCCTCTTCCTCACATTTAAAAGATGTTGGTTACAGTGGCTTTAGTGATAACGAAGGTGAGATTTACGGAAAGAAGTTTTATAAAAAACATACTTTGTCTGGTGAGTTTAATTATAAAAGAAATGTGAGTCGCTTTTACGGATATGATACTACTGAAAATAAATTAGATAAGGATTATACTAAGCAACGTTATCAGTTATTTGAACCTGTTGTGAAATTACAAAGTCATTATACCGACAGTAGCAAAATTAATCACGCTATAAAAGTGGGTTATTATAATTTAAAGGATTTGTATAACGTAGCAGAAAACAATATTAAATTAAATACAGTTTTCAATACATTTATTAATAAAGAACGTTTATTTGTGGCTTTTGACGCGGATTACTACAATCATAAATTACCTAACGATACGTTTAATGATGTCATTATTAAGTTGAATCCTTATTTTGAAACCCATGGTAAAAAATGGATGTTAGATATTGGAGTTGCTGCTACAATGGATGTATTTACAAATCAAAGCAACACTAAGTTTTATTTTCACCCACAGTTAAATGCTCAATTTGATGTGTATGAAAGCATTATTATTCCTTATGCTGGTGTAAATGGAGGCTTACAAAAAAACTCATTAAGAAGTTTGTCTAACGAAAATCCTTTTATTACAAATACATTAAACTATAAAAACTCTAATACTAAATTCAATGTATTTGGTGGATTAAAAGGTAATTTGAGCTCTAAGACGAGTTATGATGTAAAAGCAAGTTATAGTGTGGTAGATAGTATGCACTTTTTTGTGATTGACTACACTAAAAACGGAACATTAGACAACCAATATAAAGTGATTTATGATAACACGAACTTGTTTAATGTATCAGGACAAGTAAAGTATCAGTATAAAGAAAAAATACATTTTATAGCTAAAGGGAACTATTATATGTATAAAACTAAAAATTTAACACGCGCGTATCATAAACCAGACTTTGATTTAACTTTTTCGGCTCAGTACAATTTAAAGAGTAAAATTATTTTAAAAGGAGATGTTTTTGTGATAGGGAATCAATTTGCTTTAACCCAAGTATCTGACGCTAGTTTTAATTACACCACAGAGCCTAAATTACTAAAAGGCATTGTGGACGTGAATTTAGGGGCAGAATACCGTTATAGTAAAATGTTGTCTTTCTTTGTTAACTTTAATAATATTGCCAATACACGTTATTACCGTTGGGAGAAATATCCTAGTCAACGCTTTAATTTAATGGCTGGTTTAACTTTTATCCCATTTTAGTTATTACAGTATTGTTTTATTTAAAAGCTCTATCATAAACTGATAGAGCTTTTTTGTAAAATGGTCTTGCTAAACCCTAGTCTCCATTGTCAGCATAAAAACTATGAAATAAAAATGATGATTTTTTCGACTAAGGTTAGCAAGCTTCTTGAGCATTTGGTTTGGATTATCTCCAACCACCACCTAGTGCTTCAAAAATAGTTACCATGGCATTCATTTGTTGTTTTTTAGTTTCAATCAATTCAAATCTCGAATCTAAAGCATCACGTTGCGTTAGTAGCACTTCCATGTAATCTGCTCGGGCGGATTTGAATAGTGTATTAGCGATGTCAATAGATTCGGTAAGCGCTTTAATTTGTTTTGTTTTTAAATCGTAGCTCTTTTTAAGATTACTGATATTTGAAAGCTGGTTGACTACTTCAATATGTGCATTTAAAATAGTACGTTCGTAATTATACATGGCTTGAACTTGTTTTGAACTGGCCGAATAATAATTTGCTTTGATCACATTTCTATTGATTAAAGGCGCTACTAAATTCCCTGCTACATTATAAATTAAAGATAGAGGCGTTTCAACAATATATTTTGGATTAAAAGCGCTATAACCAGCACCAGCGGTAATTTTTAAAGCCGGATAAAATTCTGCTTTAGCTGATTTCACTTCTAGTTTTGCAGCAATTAATTCGCGTTCTGCTTTTTTTATATCTGGTCTGTTTTCTAAAAGTTGAGAAGGTATACCAGAATGAATAGTATCAATAGCCAGATCAAAAAATGTACTCGAACTTCTCACAATTGGTTGAGGGAAACGACCCATCAAATAATTCAATTTGTTTTCGGTGAGCGTAATTTGTTGTTCGATATAGTACTGTCTGCTTTGGTTTTTTAAAACCTCTGCTTCAAATCTACGAACGGCTAATTCTGTTACTCTTGCGGCACTTTTTTCGAGTTTCACTATTTCAAGTGAGCTCTGATACAGTTCGATATTTTGTTTTAAAATTTCTAATTGATTATCCAGAGCCAATAATTCATAGTAGGAATTAGAGATCTCAGCAACTAAATGTGTTACCATAAAGTTTTTTCCATCCATACTCGCGAGGTATCTGAATAAAGCTGCTTTTTTAGCATTGCGTAACTTTTTCCAAATATCAATTTCCCAAGAGATATTTGCACCAGCAATATAGTTTGATAAAGGCGAAGGATTTTTTTGTCCTGATACAATATCATTTGCCTCTTCGTTTGCCCCTTTAATTGTATAACTGCTAGATTTGTCAAGTCCAGCCTCAATGCCAACTTCCAAATTTGGCATGTATGCGCCTTTCCTTGCTCTTACATCATTTTTAGCGATACTGATTTCCTGCATCAAAATATTCAGCTCCTGATTATTTTTTAGAGCAGTATCAATGAGTGCAATTAAATTTTGATCTTTGAAAAATGTTTTCCATTTAACTCTGGCTGTATTCAGCGTATCTTTACTTGTGTTATAACTTGTTGGAACTGTTTTGTTTTCTGTCCGCTTAATGATAGAAGGCCCAAGACAGGCAGTATACATAAACGATAGACTTATTAGTCCGCAATATATTGCTATTTTTTTTCTATGCGTTATCATCATTGTCTTCAGTTATTGAGAAATTATCTATTTGATGAACTAAATCTTCAGTTAAAGGATTGTCATTTTCGTATTTAATCAGATGACGCCCATCGGCCAGTTTGGCGAATATGTAGTATAATCCGGGTATGATTATAACGCCGAAAATGGTTCCGAATAACATCCCACCTAAAGCAGAAGCGCCAATGGTTCTGTTACCTATGGCTCCGGCTCCATGTGCCATAACTAATGGGATTAACCCAGCAACAAAGGCAAATGAAGTCATTAGAATGGGTCGGAAACGAACTTTTGCTCCTTCAATAGCAGCATTAAGAATGGTTTCTCCCTGTTGTCGTTTTTGAATAGCAAATTCAACGATTAATACGGCATTCTTCCCTAATAAACCTACCAACATAATCAATCCGACTTGGGCGTAAATATTGTTTTCGAGCCCCATTAGCTTCAGCATTAAAAACGAACCAAATACCCCTACAGGAAGTGATAATACAACGGCAAAAGGAATGAGAAAGCTTTCGTACTGTGCGGCCAATACAAAATACACAAACAATAATACGATAAGGAACACATAAAGCGCCTCATTGCCCCGTCTTGATTCATCATACGAAAGTCCTTCAAAAGCAATATCGTAGCCTTTAGGTAAAGTCTTGGCAGACACCTCTCGTATTGCCTGTATAGCATCGGCAGTGGTATACCCTTTAGCGGGAAGACCTTGGATAGCTGCTGAGTTATACAAATTGAAACGGGTAATCTCATTTGGCCCCTGTCCTTTTATAAGTTTCATAAAGGATGAATAAGGTACCATTTCTCCACGATCATTTTTTACATACAGATTTAAAAGATCAGAAGGAAGTCTTCTAAATTTCGGATCTGACTGAACATATACTTTAAAAAACTGGTTGAACTTAATAAAACCTTGTTCATATGTACTTCCTATTAATATATTCAGGTTTTCCATTGCCTTTCCAATAGATACTCCTTTTTGCATGGCTAGGTTGTTATCTATTTCTAGCTCATACTGGGGATAATTGGCTGCGAAAAATGTAAACAAACCAGTGAGTTCTTTTCGTTTACTAAGGTTACTCATAAACTCCTTATTTATTTTGTCAAACTCGTGGTAATCCGTTTCAGTGTTTTTATCAAGCAAACGCATTGAAAATCCTCCGGATGTACCAAAACCAGGTATTGCGGGTGGTTCAAAGAATTCGACAATAGCTCCAAGATCTCTTGTTTTAGATTCCAGTTCTTCCATCACTTCTTTTACGGTATGATGGCGTTCCGACCAGTTTTTGAGATTGATTAGACAAGTACCAGCATTTGATCCTCGTCCTTCTGTCATAATCTCATATCCTGCCAATGAGGAAACTGATTCAACTCCATCAATTTTTTCACAAATTTTCTGAAGTCTTTGAGACACCTCATTGGTTTGTTCAAGCGTAGAACCTGGAGGAGTTTGAATAATGGCATAGATAGTCCCTTGATCCTCATTAGGAATAAAACCTGAGGGCACAATCTGACTTTCAAAATAAATCCCCGCGCAAAATATGATCAATATTGCAAAAGTAACTGTTCTTCTGTGAACAATTAATTTTAGCAGCCATACATATTTCCCAGTCAGTTTTTCAAACCCTCTGTTGAAACTGTCAAGTGATCTTGTCAGTATGTTTTTCTTTTTTGGATGCCCATGATGATTTTTTAAAAGCATCGCACATAATACAGGTGTAAGTGTAAGTGCAATTAAGGCTGAAATTACAATTGAGCTTGCCATTGTAATTGAGAACTGACGATAAAATGTACCTACAGGACCCGACATGAATGAGATAGGAACGAAGACAGACACCATTACAAATGTGATAGCGATAATAGCTCCGCTGATTTCACCAAGCACTTTCTTTACTGCATTGTAAGGAGAGATATTTGGATCTTCATCAAATTTTGCATGCACGGCCTCGACGACGACGATGGCATCATCTACCACAATACCAATAGCAAGCACCAGTGCGAAAAGTGTTACTAGGTTAATTGAAATTCCAAAAAACTGGATAACGAAAAACGCACCAATCAATGAAATTGGAACAGCCAGAATTGGTATCAATGTTGAGCGCCAGTCGCCCAAAAATATAAAAACAACCAGAGCAACAAGTATAAATGCGTCACGCAGCGTATCAATTACCTGTTCTATAGATGCGTCGAGGAATTGAGAAACATCATAGCTGATCTTATAATCGAGACCAGGAGGAAAAGATTTTTTCATCTCTTCCAATGTCGTTTTAACTTCTGCAATTACATCACTAGCATTACTACCATAATTTTGCTTTAACACAATTGCTGAAGAAGCATTCCCATTAAGATTTGAATAAATATCAAAAAATTCACTACCTAATTCTACTGTAGCAATATCCCGCAGGTGAATACTTTCACCTTCAGCGTTAGCGCGAATAATAATACTTTCATACTCTTCGGGTTTGTTGAACCTTCCTTTATAGGTGAGCACATATTCTAGTGATTGTGCAGCGATTCCCGAACTCTGTCCTATCCTTCCAGGACGACCAATGATACTTTGTTCACTAATCGCATCCATCACTTCTTCTACAGAAATTTTATACGCACGCATACGCTCAGGGTTTAACCATACCCGCATAGCATATCTCCGACTACCTAATATTTGTGCCCTTGCCACACCTTTGATTCGTTGAATTTCACGAATCATGTTTACAGTAGCATAATTGAATAAAAATTTTTCGTCCATGCTCTTTTTGGTGGAATAAAGATTGACATACATCAACATACTCGGCTGAATAGGTGTGATAATAACTCCTTCACGTTGCACTAGTTCAGGTAAAAGAGGCATAACTTGATCTACTCTTGTCTTTACCCTAATAACGGCATCGTTGGGATCTGTGCCTGGCTCAAAAATGATACGCATCGTAGCCTCACCAGCACTAGTTGCGTCAGTTGCGATATACCTCATATCCTGTACACCATTAATGGCCTGTTCCAATGTAATCAGAGTAGATTTCACTAATACGTCTGCACTAGATCCAGGATAGGCTATAAATATATTTACAGTTGTAGGTGCAATATCTGGAAATTGCGAAATAGGTAGTTGCTTAATTGCCAATGAACCTATAAAGAGGATGACGATCGATATCACAATAGCAAATACCGGTCGACGTATAAATTTACTAAACATATTTTTTATTTTTTAGAGATGAATTATTCAGCATATAAATTTAAATGTGAAATTAGAGAGTCAGGTTTTGCGAACTTGTACTCTATTTTTTGATTTTCTTCTACTTGACGTAACCCTTCAAGAAGAATTTTGTCGTTTTCCTTAAGGCCTTTACTAATAATAAAAATATGCGGTAATTCAGCGGCAACAGTAATTTCTCTCGACTTAACTTTATTGTCTTTGTCGATTACATACACAAACTTTTTTTCCAAAACTTCATAAGTAGCTTTTTGAGGAATAATGATAGCGCCTTTAAGTGGAATACTCATTTGTATATTACCCGTTTCGCCATGTCTTAATAAACTTTTTGGATTAGGAAAAGTCGCTCTAAAAGCAATGTTACCAGTTTCATTATTAAAATCTGCTTCAATAGCCGTTACTACTCCGGGGTATTCAAACATTGTATTGTTAGCCATTAGTAGATTTACTTTTAATAAATTTTCTTCTGTTGCATGCGCTTTATAATTTAAGTACTCAGACTCAGGTACATTAAAATAAACCCACATTTCGCTATTATCTGATAAGGTAGATAGTAAATCACCTTCATTAATAAGGCTTCCAAGTCTTACTTGGAAATGATCCATGATACCGTCAAAAGGCGCTTTGATATCCGTAAATTGTAAATGTGTTTGAGCTAAAGATTGTTCTGCTTTCGCTTTATCTAATTTGGCTTTAGCTAATGCTAACTCATTTGGAGAAACAACATTTTTTTCGGATAGCTGTTTAGTGTTTTGATATTCTATTTCTGCAAAATTGGTTTCTGCTTGTGCTTTTTGCAATTCGGCATTATAAATTTGCGGCATAATTTTAAACATTTGTTGCCCTTTTTTTACAAATTGCCCTTCATCCACAAATATATTTTCCAGGTAGCCTTTTTCCATGGCTCTTAACTCGATGTGTTGTATGGCGTGTATCTGACATACATAGTCTCTTGTTATTAAAGTGTCTTTCTTTAAAGGACTTGTTACTAAAAAATGGATTTCTTCTTGTTTGTCACTTTCATGATGTTGACAACTGAAGTGTGATAATGCTGCACAGATGCTAATTAATACGATACTTTTTCGCATAATAAATTAAGATTAAGGATTGGATAATAGAAAAGATGATATGATTTAATAATCACATCTATTTAAAAACAACATACAGTATAGAAACTGTATATCTATAAAAATCAAATACGGAAATTACAAACCTCAATATAAATTGGAGTTGTTTGTTTTTCTGCTAAAGGTTGTGCAGAAACGAGCTTAGGTTGAATAAGCTCGTATTGAAAATAAGTAATAAAAAAAGGAAGTGTAAAAACCTGAGCTTGAAAATCATTTTCGGTCTCAGTTTCATTTTCTTCAAACAAAAAATCGTTGATAGGTGAACTGTTTTCTTCTTTGTTAGATAATGAAAAGCCTTTATGATTACTTAAATGTGATTTTGAATATACAGTTTGTGTATTTTTATATGTATTAGCAGAAAACGATGCTAAAAAGCAAAACAAGAAGAATAAAGAAAAATATGTGGACTTATTAGTTTTCATTTTCAAATACAAAAGTACACAAAATTTAATACATCATTAAAATACTTATCCTTTTAACAGGATTTAATAATTGATTAACATCATAAGGACCATACCTTATTATATGTATTAATTTTTCTCTTCCTCTTCTTTTAAAGTAGGCGAGCGCAATTCCACAGGCTTATATTGTTTTCTTACTTTTAAGTTGATTAACTCCACCGCAAATGAGAACGCCATCGCAAAATAAATATAACCTTTAGGGATTTCTATTTTGTCAACATGAACTCCTTCAACAACTAATAATACAGCTATCAAAACTAAGAATGATAATGCCAATACTTTAAAGGTTGGATGCTTATGAATAAAGGCAGAAATTCTTGGAGCAAAATAAAACATCACTGCCATACTGATGATAACAGCAATCATCATAATAACGATATTGTTGGCCATACCAATGGCTGTTACAACGCCATCAATACTAAATACCATATCAATCAAAATCATTTGAATAATAATAGATTTAAAAGAGGCGGGTTTCTTTTTTTCGTTGTTTAAGTGCTCATCAGGATCTTCTCCTTCTAATTTATTGTGAATTTCGAGCGTTGAGTTTATTAGTAAAAATAAACCTCCCGCTAACATAATGATATCCTTTAACGCAACAGAATGATTAAATATGACAAATAATTCTTGTTCTCCTTTTATCAAATAACCTAAAATGAATAGGAATAATAAACGCATGATAATACCAGTAACCATCCAAATTAATCCAGCTTGTTTGGTTTTACTTTTATCTAATCGGCTTAAAACAATAGAAACAAATATGACATTATCAATGCCTAATAATATTTCCATTAAGGTTAATGGTATTAAACTAAGGAGTGCTTCGGTAGAAAATATATCTGACATCATTATTTTTTTAGAGTATAAAAATAGGAATAAAAAACAGTGAAATTATCGTCTAATTTTCTAAAATAGGATATTGCAAATCAGCAAATATTTTTGATATTTTTTTTAAGATTTTAAGCGACTTTTTTATTAACATTTGTTAGTAAAATGGTCGAAATAAATTGCCCAAAAACCTAATAAAATCGCTATATTTAAAGAATATATACTTAATAAGAAGATCTCAGAATTTATGGAAGAAAATACAGCGATTGATAAGACGAATTACGGTGCCGATAACATTCAAGTATTAGAAGGATTAGAAGCAGTTAGAAAAAGACCTGCCATGTATATTGGCGATATAGGTTTTAAAGGTTTACATCATTTAGTTTATGAAGTTGTGGATAACTCAATTGACGAAGCCTTAGCTGGTCATTGTGATCAAATAACAGTTACTATTTTAGAAAGTAATGGTATTCGCGTAAAAGATAACGGCCGTGGTATTCCTACTGGTATTCACCCTAAATTGGGAGTGAGTGCATTGGAGGTTGTAATGACGGTTTTACACGCAGGTGGTAAGTTTGATAAAGATACTTATAAAGTATCGGGTGGATTGCATGGAGTAGGGGTAAGTTGTGTGAATGCCTTATCTGACCCATTAATTGCTGAAGTTCATGGCAGAGATGGTAAAATTACGATGCAGGAGTTCAGAAAAGGAATTCCTCAATACCCAGCAAAGGTGGTTGGAGACACAACCGATAGAGGTACTATTGTTACTTTTCAGCCCGATTTAAGCATTTTTACTGTTGGGGAATATAATTATGCCACTTTAGCAAATCGTATGCGTGAATTGGCTTTTTTGAATAAAGGTATTACTATCCATTTATTAGATGATCGTCAAAAAGATGAAAATGGTGTTTCTTATTCAGAAACTTTCCATAGCGAAGGTGGTTTAAAAGAGTTCGTTCAATACATTGATGGCGGTAAAGAAAAATTAATGGATGACGTGATTCACATCGAAGGTGAGAAAAACGGAATTCCTGTTGAAGTAGCTATGTTGTACAATCACTCTTATAGTGAAAGTATTCAAAGTTATGTAAACAATATTAATACGCACGAAGGTGGAACTCACTTAGCAGGTTTCCGTAGAGGTTTAACTCGTACATTAAAAAGCTACGCTGAAAAGAATGGCTTATTTAAAAATATTAAGTTCGAAATTAGTGGAGATGACTTTAGAGAAGGTTTAACAGCTGTAGTTTCAGTTAAAGTACAAGAGCCACAATTTGAAGGACAAACAAAAACTAAATTAGGAAATAGCGAAGTAACTGGGGCTGTTGATTCTGCCATCAGTGAAGCATTAAGTAATTATTTAGAAGAAAATCCAAAACAAGCGCGTTTAATCGTTGATAAAGTAGTATTAGCTGCTACGGCTCGTCACGCGGCTCGTAAGGCTCGTGAAATGGTGCAACGTAAATCAGTGATGTCTGGTTCAGGTTTACCTGGTAAATTAGCGGATTGTGCTAATAACGATCCGATGGCTTGTGAGTTATTCTTAGTAGAGGGTGATTCGGCAGGTGGAACAGCAAAACAAGGTCGTAACCGTGATTTTCAAGCTATATTACCATTAAGAGGTAAAATCTTAAATGTAGAAAAAGCATTAGAATATAAAATTTACGAAAACGAAGAGATTAAAAACATATTTACAGCTCTTGGAGTTTTCCGCGGTACGAAAGAAGATGACCGTGCTTTAAACATGGAAAAATTACGTTACCATAAAATTGTGATTATGTGTGATGCCGATGTAGATGGTTCACATATTACAACGTTAATTTTAACGTTCTTCTTCCGTCACATGAGAGAATTAGTGGAAAAAGGACATGTATATATTGCTGCTCCTCCATTATATTTGGTAAAAAAAGGAAAAGAGCAAGCATATTGCTGGAACGAAACCGACCGTGCAGAACAAGTGAAATTGTTAGGTGGTGATAAACCTGAAAGTGTTGGTATCCAACGTTATAAAGGTTTAGGAGAGATGAATGCGATTCAATTATGGGAAACTACTTTAGATCCATCAACTCGTACCTTACGTCAAGTAACTATTGATAGTGCTGCAGAAGCTGATCGTGTATTTGCGATGTTAATGGGTGATGAAGTCCCTCCTCGTAGAGAGTTCATTGAACAAAACGCGAAGTATGCTAAGATTGATGCGTAATTAATTAGCTAATTAGTAAATTTGACAATTAGAGAATTAAAGTTCAAAATTAAATTAAAATAAATTCCTCCTTTGAAGGAGGTGCCCGCCAGCTGGCGGGCGGAGGATGTGAAATAATTAATCAAAGTATAATTTTTAAACAACAATTAAAATGACAAAAGTATCAGTTATCGGTGCCGGAAACGTAGGCGCAACATGTGCAGAATATATTGCACAAAGAAGAATTGCTAGTGAAGTAGTAATTTTAGACATTAAAGAAAATTTTGCAGAAGGAAAAGCATTAGATTTAATGCAAACAGCTTCTTTAAATGGTTTCAACACTCGCATTAGCGGAAGTACAAATGATTATGCTAAAACAGCTAACTCTGATGTAGTAGTTGTAACGTCTGGTATTCCTCGTAAACCAGGTATGACTCGTGAAGAGTTAATTGGTATCAATGCAGGAATTGTAAAAACAGTAACTGAAAACGTTTTGAAACATTCTCCAAATGCAATTATCATCATCGTATCTAATCCAATGGATACAATGACTTACTTAGCATTAAAAGGAAGTAACTTACCTAAAAACCGTATCATTGGTATGGGTGGTGCTTTAGATAGCGCACGTTTCAACTGTTATTTATCTCAAGCATTAAATGCACCAGCAAGTGATGTACAAGGTGTTGTTATTGGTGGACATGGTGATACTACTATGATTCCTTTAACTCGTTTAGCTACTCATAACGGTGTACCAGTTTCTCAAACATTAGATGC
>ERZ724527.527-NODE-527-length-19113-cov-3.820181_pt1 | contig 19113 bp, 23 predicted proteins | sample MGYA00376060_ERZ724527 | MGnify/ENA primary metagenome ERZ724527 (study PRJEB28724, sample SAMN07190886) | activated sludge metagenome | isolation source: activated sludge of sewage treatment plant in Hong Hong | place: USA: Christiansburg, Virginia | collected...
CGCCCGACGCCACGCCGATGCACTCCTCTTCCCGCGCGCATGCGATGTAGGGAAAATCGGGCGATGCCTCACACAACATGATCGTCTGCGCGAGCATGCCATCCGGTACGCCGGTCACCAGCTTCGGCTTCGCCGCCTGGATCGATCTGAAGAGCTTCTCGCCCGACGCCACCTGCCCTGCCATGCAGCACTCCCTGCTGCATCCGTCCTAGGTCGCATGCCCCGCGCGATCAAGCGCCACAAGAAAACGGACGGAGCCGAGGCTCCGTCCGTCAGGCTGTCCCGGGGAGGGAGGCTGGAAATCAGTTCTTGGCGGCGTTGATGCGGTCGGCGAGCTTGGCTCCATCCTTCATCGACCAATGCACCTTCACTTTCTCGCCCGTTTTGAAGTTTGCGGTTTTGAGGCCCGGCGCCAGCTTGAACGTGTCGCCATTGGCGAGCTTCACTTCCTGCGCGCTGATCGAGGCGATTGCGCCCGTGGTCGCCTCTTCGTGTCGCGTGACGACGTTGGGCTTGGGCGGCGCTGCGAGCGCGGTCAGCGGCAGCGCCGTCGACAGCACGATCATGGAAGCAGTCAGAATCGATTTCATCGGGCTTTTCATGGGAACACGTCCTTGTTGTCCCTTGGCGCCCAATCCTGTTGGGGCGTCATCCGGGACAGATCCTCGAACAGTCTTGGGCCGCGTCGGGTCGCGAAGTCCGTCCCTTTTCGCCGGCGGGTCCCTGCTCGTGGGAGAGACCTAGATCTCGTCTGCCCCAACGCGAAGGGGGGCGCAGCCGATATAATGTGGCTGAAATCCTGGTGTCATCTTCGGGCACGAGCTTCACCATCGTGGAGGCAACGCTCAACCCACTCCACAGGCTTGCTCCCTCCGAGCCAACTACCTCTTTCGCAAATGCCAACAGCTGGTCCACTGTCCTCCCCGAAACGGGAGGACAGTATGGATATTTTCTTCAACATGAGCTCGGCGCAGGCGGCAGCCCTGCATGTGGGGCTGCTCGTGCTGATCATGCTCGGCCTGAAATTCTATGTGGGCGGCAAGCGTGGCGCGCTGAAAATCGCCTCGGGCGAAACGACGCCGGAATTCAGCAAGGTCACGCGGGTGCAGCTGAATGCGGTCGAAGACGTGCCTGTGCTGATGGCCGGCATACTCGGCCTAGCCCTGCTGGGCATGCCCGCCTGGTACATTCACGCGGTCGGGCTCACCCTTGTCGTCTCCCGCCTTCTGCACGCCACCGGCCTCGCCTCGTCTTCCGGCTCCAGCTTTTCGCTGGGGCGCCTTATCGGCACGCTTGGCACCATGATCGTCTATCTCGCGGTCGCGGGAGCGCTGCTGGTCCACGCCTTCACGCCCTGACACGTCCCTCTCACACGCCGCACGGCCCGGGCCGCGACTGGACTCAGTCGCGCGCCACGCCATTTTGTGCTAGGCTGATCCCTTGTCGTGTGGGGTCGTCTTTATTCGTAGAGGGCCATGGCATTGCCGCGCGTCTATCGGAAACCAGCTGAACTCCCCGTCGCCATCCCGGTCTTCCCTCTGGGAGGCGCCCTGCTGTTCCCTCGCGCGGTGCTGCCGCTCAACATTTTCGAGCCCCGCTACCTCTCCATGGTGGACGCGGCCCTGGTGGGCCACCGCCTGATCGGGATGATCCAGCCTGCTGGCATCGTGACCCCGGCCACCCCCTCGGACACCGATTCCCCGAACCTTGCCGAGGTCGGCTGCGCCGGCCGCATCACCGGGTTTCAGGAGACGGAGGACGGTCGATACCTCATCGCCCTCACCGGCATCACGCGCTTCCGCGTCCGCGAAGAACTCAAGCATGACGGGGCTTATCGCATCGTCCGGGCCGACTGGAATGACTTCGCGACCGACCTCGACCGCCAGCCCGCGCTCGACGATTCAGCCCGCGCCCGTCTCATCGCGGCGCTGCAATCCTATCTCGAACGCGGCGCGATGAAGGCCGACTGGACCGCCGTCGAAGAGGCGCCGGTCGACACGCTTATCAACTCACTTTCGGCGGGCTGCCCCTTTACGAACCCGGAGAAGCAGGCGCTCTTGGAAGCGCGCACGCTCGAGGACAGGTGCGCGGCGCTCATATCTCTGCTACAGATGGAGCGTCCCGGTCAGGGCGGCGGATACGTTCAATGAGCTCAGCAGTGAAGACTGCATCAGAATCGAACAGCAACGGCGCGGCGCACGAGACCGCGAACGATCCGGGAGTCGATCCCCGGCTGCTTGAAGTTCTGGTCTGCCCGGTGTCGCGCGCGGCGCTCACCTATGATCGTGAAGCCAACGAGCTGATCAGCCGCGCCGCCGGCCTCGCCTTCCCGATCCGCAATGGCGTCCCCGTGATGCTGCGCGACGAGGCCCGCGATATCGGCGCGACCAAGTAATGGCGGCCTCAAAGGCCCCGCCCTGGCCCACCGAACTGCGTTTCCAGAAAGCCCGGGCCGAGCTCCTCATCCGCTTCGACGATGGCCACGAAGCCGCGATTCCCTACGAACTCCTGCGCGTTGAAAGCCCCAGCGCCGAAACCAAGGGCCATGGCGGCGACCGCCCGCCCCCGCCTGCGAAGAAGCGCAAGGTCGGCGTCCTCGGCGCCGAACCCGTCGGCCGCTACGCCCTGCGCATCCGCTTCGACGACGGCCACGACACCGGCCTGTTCACCTGGGCCTACCTGCGCGAACTCGGCGACGAGAAGATCTCCCGCATGGCCGCCTATACAGGCCGGCTGAAGGAGCTTGGATTGTCGCGAGACTAGGCGCGAACGTGGTTAGCGCGCCATCAGCGTCGGCAATTCGCCCAGATCGCCACCCGCCTCTTTCGCGAACAGCTTGCGCGTCTCGCGCACCGATCCCGCCACCGACATGGCGAGGCCTGCCGCCAGTCTGACCGGCAACGGCGAGGAGAACACCCGCGCAAAGGCCTCCATCGCCGCGGCTGTCGCCGCCACATCGGCGCGGCGCCAGCGCGTGTAGGGCTCAAGCGCACTCGCAGCGCCGATATCGAGACCCGCCTTGCCCGCGACAGCGATCACATCGACCAGAGCTGCGATATCCTTGAGTCCGAGATTGAGCCCCTGCCCGCCCAGAGGGTGAATGACGTGGGCGGAGTCCCCGGCCAGCGCCGCGCGCTGCGCATCGAAGCGCTCCGCCACATAAAGTCCGATGGGGAAAGAATGGCGCGCGCCGGCAAGCTTTGCGCCCGGCAGGAAGTCACCAGCCTTCTTGGCCAGCTCCAGCTCGAACCCGCGTTCATCAAGCGCCAGCAGCGCCTTGGCCACCGCCGCCTTCTCCGTCCAGATCAGGTTGGCATGGTCATCCCGGAGCGGCAGAACCGCCATCGGTCCATTGGGCAGAAACACCTGACGCGCCGCGCCATTGTGCGGCTGGGCAAGCTTCACCGTCGTCGAGATCGCCGCCGCGTCGTAATCATGTCCCTCAAAGCGCAGCCCGGCCGCGCTGCGCACAATCGATCGGGCGCCATCGCATCCTACCACCAGCGGCGCATGCACCTCCGCGCCCGCCAGCTTCAGAACAGCGCAGGGATCATCAAGCGTAACCGCTTCAATAGCCGCGCGCGCAAGCAGCGTGACCTTCTGTTCCCGCTCGACCGCCGTGTGCAGCACCGACGCCAGCAGGCTCGCTTCAACCATGTAGCCCAGCACGGGCTCGGCGCAGTCCTCGGCAATGAACGAGATGCCGCCGACCCGGCCCTCAGCCTCGACCTGCATCACAGGTTCAGCGCCGGCGAGCAGAGCCTCCTCCAGTCCAAGCGCCCTGAAGATCCGCCAGCAACCGTACGCGATGAAAAAAGCCCGGCTGTCGACGGCGCCGCCCCTGGCCGGAGGCGAGCCGGCGTCAGCCACCACCGTCTCATACCCGCGGGAGGCGAGCGCCAGGGCCAGCGTCAGGCCAACGGGCCCTCCCCCGGCAATAGCAACGTCACAACGATGGATCTTGGGATCGGCCATGGCGCAGACATAAGCCCGCCCGGACCAAAAGAAAAAGGGGCGCGGCATTGAAGCCGCGCCCCCCACTTCCCTCTCCGCCCTGGCGCCGCGCCGGCAGCGCCGGTCTGGGCAGGGATGGAAACAGTCGACCTTACGAGTGGTAGGCCACTTCGCCGTGTTCGTTCAGGTCGAGACCTTCTTCCTCGATCTCGTCCTTCACGCGGCCGCCCGTGAGCAGCTTGACGATGAACCAGACCACAGCCGAGCCAACGCCCGACCAGACGACCGTGACGCCGACACCCTTGGCCTGAGCAATGACTTGCTCGAGGATGCCCGGGTAAATCGTCGCGCCGCCGTTCGCGTAGTCGACGATGCCGGCGCCGCCCAGGAACGGGGCGACGACGACGCCGGTGCCGATTGCGCCGACGATGCCGCCAACGCCATGGATGCCGAACACGTCGAGCGAGTCGTCATACCCGATGAGGTTCTTGAGACCCGAGCAGGCAAACAGGCAGATCGGACCAACCACGAGGCCGAGCACAATCGCGCCGAGCGGACCGGCGAAGCCGGCGGCAGGCGTGATCGCGACAAGACCCGCAACAGCGCCTGAAGCCATGCCCAGCAAGCTGGGCTTGCGCTTGAACACCGCTTCCGCGAGGCCCCAGGAGATGGCGCCAGCAGCAGTCGCGACGAACGTGTTGAGCAGGGCGAGACCGGCATAACCGTTCGCTTCGAGGTTCGAACCGGCGTTGAAGCCAACCCAGCCGACCCACAGGAGGCCGGTGCCGATCAGCGTGAACGTCAGGTTGTGTGGACGCATCGGCTCGACTTTGTAGCCTTTACGTTTGCCGAGGATCAGCGCGCCAACCAGAGCGGCGATGCCCGAGTTGATGTGGACCACCGTGCCGCCCGCGAAGTCGAGCGCGCCGAAGGACCAGATCAGGCCAGCGCCATCCAGCACCGCCTGGGCGTTTGCCGGATCCGACGCCATGATCGGACCACCCCACCACCAGACCATGTGGGCCATCGGGTAGTAGACAGCGATCGGCCACAGGACGGCGAAAAGCACGACGCCCCAGAATTTCGCACGTTCAGCAACGCCGCCGAGCACAAGCGCGGTGGTGATGCAGGCGAAGGTCATCTGGAAGGCGACGAAGACGATCTCGGGAATGGCGACGCCGACCGAGAAGCTCTCGACCATGGTTGCCGTATCAACGCCCGCGAGGCCGACCTTCGAGAAGCCGCCAACGAACTTGTTCAGTCCGCCACCGTCCGTGAAGGCCATCGAATAGCCCCAGGCCACCCACGCCACCATGCCGATCGCCGTGACGATCAGCACCTGGCTGAGCAGCGAGATCATGTTCTTGGAGCGAACGAGACCGCCATAAAAGAGCGCGAGGCCCGGAATGATCATGAGCAGCACGAGAACCGTGGAGATAAGCATCCAGGTCGTGTCGCCCTTGTCGACAGTCAGAACCGGCACCTCAGGCGCAGCTTCTTCTGCCGGGGCCGCCTCAGGAGCGGCAGCTTCAGGAGCAACCTCCACAGGCGCTGCAGCGTCCGGCGCAACCGCCGGTGCTTCAACAGCCGGCGGGGCTTCAGCCGGAGGCTGGGCCACAGCTGGCGAAAGCGTGGTGAAAAGGAATCCCGCTGCAACTGCAGCCAGACCGGCTTTCAAGCCAGTCCCCCAAAGTGAAAGTCGATCCAATCGACTGATCTTGTTCAACATTTGTCTCCCCTGAGGTTGACTGGCAACCGGCGCTAAAAAAGACGCACCCACCACAGCGACGTGATCGCCCCCGGACGATGCGAGGCCTGATAGGGGCGTCCAGCTGCCTATTGGACAAGCAGAGCCCCCCTGCGTCCTTCTGGACTCCTTCGCAATTGCACAATTCTTAGGCGCCTGCCCGAGCGGCCGCACCGGAACAGGGCAAGCCGGCCAGCTGGCAGACGGTGTCACACCCTTCCCCGTGCGGGCGTCGCAAACCCCGCTACATCTAGGCTGGTGAACCACCGCAAGGCTGGATCATGGGGATAGGTCCCGGATGCCCGTTGCGGCGTCCGGGACCCTTTTTTTGCCCTGAATCACAACGCCTTTGTAACGATATTTTCCTTGGCCCAGCCTCTGGAAAAGCCTGTTTGGTAGCGCCCCGTTAAGCCTGCTCGCGCCAGTGTCACGTCTCTTCAGTAACCCTGTTTGTTCGAGCGAGGACGAAGGCATGCCGCATCCGCGAGCGCCGCATTCCGAGGACAGCTATGAGGCGCAGGGCTCCAGCGCCCTGACCCGCTTCCTGAGCGGTCTGATGGCGTTCTCAGGTGGCGTGTTCATTTGTGGCGCGTGCTCGTCGTACAATTCCGCCGATCCGTCGCTCAACATGGCGGTCTCGCGCACGCAGGACCCGGTCACTAACGCCATTCTTGAGGCCGGCCCCGAAAACATGTTCGGCAGCGTCGGCGCCGTGTTCGGCGACATGCTCATGCAGGGCTTTGGCTGGACCGCCATCCTGCTCGGCTTCGCGCTGATGATCGGTGGCGTCCGCCGCGCCTTCGGCATTGGACAGCAGGATCCGGCAGCCTGGATGTGGGGCCTCGCCGCCATTCTCTTCGCCGCGTGCTGCCTTGCCGAATGGCCGATCCCGAAATCGTGGAACATGTCTGCCGGCCTTGGCGGCGTGATGGGCGAGCTGATGCTCGCTGTCGTCTCGACGCCGTTTGCCGCGCTCAAGATTCCCGACCCGCAGGTATGGGCGTCGGCGCTTGCCGGCCTTGGCGCGATCCTGTTCGCCGCGATGGCTATGGGTCTTGGCGCAAGCGACGCGTCTTCGCTCTGGCGCGCTCTCACGCAGAAACCGCAACGCGCGCCGGAAACGCCGATCGTCGGCGTGCCCGCTCTCGCCTCCCGCCCCGCTGCTTCAGGCAGCCTGATGGACAATGTGATGCGCCTGCTCGGCAAGAAGCCCGAGGAAGTCATCGAGCCGATCGTCTACACGGAAGAAGATGGTTTCGAGGAAGGCGATCGCGGCTTCTTCACGGCCGTCGAGAAAGCCGAGGGCGCCGATGGCCGCACGCGCCCCATCGTGCCGCGCGTTCTTGAAAGCCGTCCGATCCCCGATGCCGTCGCAGCGCCCATCGCCGCAACAGCGCCGTCGGTCACGCCGCGCACGATCACCAAACCCTCGCAGCCGCGCAATGCCAGCCAGACAACACCGACGCAGCAGTCCTCGACTCGCGGACGTGACGCGTCGAGCGCCATCCCGCCACTCGAACTGCTCGACGTGCCGCCGCCGCGCTCATCGGACGTCGATGAAGCCCGCCTGCTCGAGATGGCTGATCGTCTCGGCGGCGTACTGACCGAGTTCGGCATCAAGGGCCGCATCACGGAAGTGCGCCCCGGCCCCGTCGTCACCCTGTTCGAACTTGAGCCCGCGGCCGGCGTGCGGTCTTCAAAGGTCATCGCGCTCGCAGAAGACATCGCACGCGCCATGTCCGCCACCTCCGCGCGCGTCGCCGTCATCCCCGGCCGCAACGCCATCGGTATCGAACTGCCGAACCCGACACGCGAGACCGTCTATCTGCGCGACCTGCTCAACGCGCAGGAATTCTCGCGCTCGCGCATGGCCCTGCCCCTCGCTCTTGGCGAGAGCATCGAAGGCCAGCCGATGATCGGCGACCTCGGCAAGATGCCTCACCTGCTCATCGCGGGTACAACGGGCTCGGGTAAGTCGGTCGGAATCAACGCGATGATCCTCTCCCTCATGTTCAAGCTGCCCCCTGAAAAGTGCCGCTTCATCATGATCGACCCGAAGATGCTCGAACTGTCGATCTATGAGGGCATTCCGCACCTTCTCGCCCCTGTGGTCACCGATCCGCAGAAGGCCGTGCTGGCCCTCAAATGGGTCGTGCGCGAGATGGAGAGCCGTTACGAGCTGATGTCCAAGATGGGCGTGCGCAACCTCGCCGGCTTCAACCAGAAGGCCGAGGAAGCCGCCGCCAAGGGCGAGCACCTGACGCGTCAGATCCAGACCGGCTGGAACAAGGAAACCGGTGAAGCGGTCTGGCAGAACGAACTCATCAAGCCCGAGCCGATGCCGCATATCGTGGTCATCATCGACGAGATGGCCGACCTCATGCTGGTCGCGGGCAAGGACATCGAAGGCGCCGTCCAGCGTATCGCCCAGATGGCGCGCGCCGCCGGCATCCACCTCATCACCGCCACGCAGCGTCCCTCGGTCGACGTCATCACCGGCACGATCAAGGCGAACTTCCCGACCCGTATCTCCTACATGGTCACGACCAAGATCGACTCGCGCACCATTCTCGGTGAGCAAGGCGCCGAACAGCTGCTCGGCATGGGCGACCTTCTCTGGATGCAGTCGGGCGGCAAGATCAGCCGCGTCCACGGCCCGTTCGTGAAGGACGAGGAAGTCGAGCGCGTCGTGAACTGGCTCAAGGACCAGGGCCAGCCGCAATACGTCGAAGGCATCACCGACGAAGTCGAAGAAGAGGCCTCTGTCTCCGACAACGCTTTCGGCACGTCCTCGGGCGACCCGGAAGAAGACATGTACCGCGAAGCCGTTGCGGCGGTCGTGCGCGACAAGCGCCCGACCACCTCCTACGTGCAGCGCGTGCTCCGCATCGGCTACAACCGCGCAGCTTCGATGATCGAGCGCATGGAGCGCGAAGGCATCATCAGCGCGGCTGACCATGCCGGCAAACGCCAGATCATCCCGCGCGATGGCCGCAGCAGCGGCGGAGGCGGCAGTGAAGAAGCGGCGTAACGCCTGCCCTCTTCAGATAAACAAAAGGCCGGCTCATTGAGCCGGCCTTTTTTATTTCGAACTGTGTGTTCGACTAATCCACTTCAGCGGCAGCATCCGCCTCGGCCTTCTTGGACGCAGCCTTGCGCGCGCGCGTCGCAGCCATTTCCTTCTGGCGCGTCACTTTCTTCTCGGCCATCTCGACCGTTCGTGCGGCTTTGCGCGTCACCATCGCCTCGGCGATAATCGGCAACAGACGCTCGGCCTCGGCCTGCTGTTTCGACGCGGCCCCCTTCGCAATGCGTTCGGCGTTGGCCTGGAGATTCTCCAGCTCCTTCTCCGACATTTCGGGGATGCGCGCTTCCAGACTCATCGGGATCTCCTGTCGGTGTTGCGTCCGGCAGCCGCCGTCCGACCCACACCGCTGGCGTCCCAGCGCGGCAAATGCAGGCGCTTATCAAGAACGACACTCATGAGATGCGCTCGGCGACGGCCATAATCAAGCGAAAGCGTCGTGAAAACGGCGTTTTCGGCTGTTTGGCCGCGCTGTATTGAGGCTTTTGCCACAGGGCCCGATATGCGCTATAGGGGCCGGATCGAGTTTCGGCCGACGACTTGGCCGCGCTATCCTGCGCACGCTGACGACATCCACCTACACTTGATGCAACCAGGCGGATCGCGTTCGCGCGACCGTCGTCACGTATCGTAAGGAAGACTAACTATGGCTACCGGAACAGTGAAGTGGTTCAACACCACCAAGGGCTACGGCTTCATCCAGCCGGACAACGGCTCGAAGGACGTGTTCGTCCACATCAGCGCGGTGGAAGCCGCCGGCCTCCGCGGCCTCGTCGACGGTCAGAAAATCACCTTCGAAGAGCAAGCTGACAAGCGCTCGGGCAAGATGTCGGCCGTCAACCTCAAGACCGCCTAGAACTGCCCTGCCCGGTTGGCGCGTGCAGCCGCGCCCCGGACAGCAAGAGAAAGGCCGGCCCTCGCGGGTCGGCCTTTTTTGTTTCCGCAGGCTCCCGTCTGCTCCAAACCCTCAGTCCGGCGAACTGCACACCGTGACGCGGTAAGCGCCAAAGCACGAGAACGTCTCGCCGCCTGCAAGCTTCACCATGTGCGAGACAGCCACGACCCAGTCGTGCGATTCCATTTTAGCCACAGCCGGGCGCCCGCCATCCGCGCCATGCTCGCGGCCATAATCGGCCAGCGCCGTCTCCACGCCGTTGCGCATGTCTTCCGGTCGCGGCTTCTGCCAGATCGCAAGCCCGACCAGCACCGCAAGGATGATCCCGACAACAGCGAGGTATCGCCGCATCATGGCTGGGCTGCAGCCTCCGCCGGGCCCACGCACAGGAAGCGCGTGAACGCGCCCCAGCATTGCAGCACGTCGCTGCCGCCCGAACTCATGCGCGACAGCGTGGCCACATAGAAGTCACTGAACGCATACCCGCCGGTCGCCGCATCTGGCCGCGCCACCTTGCCCTGCTGCATCAGCACGCTGGCGACGCCCCGGTGCAGGCCTTCGGTCGGCTTCGTGAAATACCCGCCCGCGCCGATGGCACCGAGAAGCACGACGAGAAACAGGAAGCCCCGCATCGGTATCTCCGTTTGCCCGGCCCACGCCGATTATAGCGCTATTTCGCTTCCGGCTTCGAGCAGAAGAATTGCGCATAGGCGCCAAGGCATTCGAGCACGGTCGAACCACCAGACGTCACCGTGTATTTCGTGGCGACCAGCATGTCCTCGAACTTGGCTTCTCGTGTGATGCCGCCAACGACCGTTTCGATCAGCGCGCCGATACCGTCATTGCCGCTCGCCTTGGCGAACTCGGCGTCGGCGTTCTTCTTCTGCGCCTCCTCGCCCGGCCGCGTGAGAAAGCCTCCCAGTCCGAGCGCGCCCAGAAGCACGAGTATCAGCAGCATTCTCATTTCAGTTTCCTCGACCCGGTTGGACGTCTCGGCTTCGGCGCCGTCTTCATGACAGGCGGAAGCGTTGCTCCCTCCTCCCAAGCCTTCAGCCACTTCTTGGGCGCATTATGGCGCCACTGCCGGTTCAGATACCCGCGCAGCGTCTTCACATCGAGCCGCTTCAGCCGCGCCAGCACATACGGGTAGTTCCGGTAATGGTCGGTGAAGTGGAAGGTCTCGGGGTCCGCCTCGCAAAGGATTTCGCGCTCATCCAGCGGCACCTGCCCCAGAACCACGCTGTCATCCTCCGTCCGCAGGCGCGTCAGGAACTTTCCGAATGCCTTGTAGGCCGGCTGCCCATAGGAGGTGGCGTATTCCGTCTCCGGAAATCCCATCACCACGTCATGAAACTGTTTCGGCCCCATCGCGTTAGCTCTCACCCCCGGACACACGCCCCCAACGGCGCTGCAACTTAGGACTGAACCGATGTTCATGAAAACAGGGCAAAAAAACCTTGCGGCCGACTTGTTTTCGCCAGTCGCGAAGACGAGTTTGACCGTCATGAGCATCCTGTCAGCACTCTTCCCCCTCGCCCTTTCGGTCAGCCCCCAGGCGCTTGCCGCCCCCGTGGCTGTCGCGCCATTGCCGGTCGTCCTTCCCGTGACGCCCGCACCCGCGGCAAAACCCGTCGAGGTGAAATTCATCCCGCCTGCAGCCAAGCCAGTGGCGAAACCTGTTCCCGCGGTTGCGCAGCCGGCAGGCGCTGAACTCGTCAGGATCCAGGCGCCTGCCGCCATGGACCGCAACGCCATCATCGATCGCGTCGCCAAGGCGATGACCGACACGAAGACCGTACAAGGCCGCTTCACGCAGGTTGACCCTGCCGGCTCGCCGTCGTCGGGCGCGTTCTACATCAACCGCCCCGGCAAGGTTCGCTTCGAATACACCTCGCCAGAGCCCATTTTCATTGTGTCGGACGGTACGACCGTCTCGATCGAAGAACCCAAGCGCAAGGCCTATGACGCGATCCCCCTCGCCTCGACGCCGCTGCATCTCTTCCTGCGTTCGAACATCGACCTCCGGAAAGACGGCAGCGTGACCGACGTCACGACCCAGAACGGCGCCTACTACGTCACGCTGGTCGACAAGACTGGCGAAGCGGAAGGCAAGATGATCCTGCAATTCCGCTCGTCCGACTTCGAACTGCTCGGCTGGCGCCAGATCGATGGCACGGGTGCGGAAACCCGCGTGCAGCTCGCTGACATGAAGAAGAACGTGTCGATGAAGGCGTCGCTGTTCGTGGTGAAAGACCCAAGCGACGTGAACGACGAGCGGCGCTAACGGAATGCATCGGGAGGTTCCGGGCTTACCCGTAAGCTCCCGCTTCGCTCTCCATTTTGTGCTCTGAATGAGCCGCGTTGCGGCCACCCCTCATACAAATTTAACCATGTTAGGCGTGACAAAACTTGGCCTTCGTGGCTTTATTGTCACGTGGATCGAAGCCGCTCGCGCCTGAGCTTCCCCCCGCCGGCGCTTGCAGTGGAATTCGAAAGCCGGAGCTATCCCCCGGCCCCATCGCGCCCCCGGGGCGCAAAGCGCGCCTGGCTGTCCCCGCGGCCGGGCGCGTTTGTTGTGACAACGGCTCGTCCCCCGAAAAACCCTCTCCCGGCGGGCGCTTTTCCTTGATTTGAGGGGCGGCGCACCCGATTGTCTGGGTCTGCCTGAAGCCCCCGAACAACGGCCTCCCCGACGATATGAACCGCCTTTCCCTGGCGACCTGGAACATCAATTCGGTTCGTCTCCGTATAGACCGCGTGATTGCCTTCCTGAGGCGGGAGAAGCCAGAAATCCTGTGCCTGCAGGAGATCAAATGTCTCGACGACCAGTTCCCGCGGAAAGCGTTCGAGGCAGCGGGCTACAAATACATCCACCTCGCCGGGCAGAAGGGCATGCATGGCGTCGCCATCGTGTCGAAGCTGCCGATCAAGCCGCTTGAGACGCCCGGCCTCTGCCGCCACGGCCATGCGCGTTGCGCCGCCGTCGAGGTTGCCGGCTTGGAGGTTCAGAACCTTTACGTGCCCGCCGGCGCAGACATCCCGGACCCTGCGGTCAACGAGAAGTTCGCCCACAAGCTCGACTTCGTCGAACGCATGCACGACTTCTACGCCGCCCGCGCCGCCAAACGCTCCGCCCTTCCCCTGCTGGTGGCGGGTGACATCAATATCGCGCCTGAAGAAAACGATGTCTGGTCGCACCGCCAGCTGCTCAACGTCGTCAGCCACACGCCTGTCGAAACCGATGGCCTGAAGCGCGTGCTCGCCGACGGCAAGCTCACCGATATCGCCCGCGCCAAGCACCCTGCCAACGAGAAGCTCTACACCTGGTGGAGCTATCGCGCCGCCGACTGGAAGGTCTCCAATCGCGGCCGCCGCCTCGACCATTGGTGGTCCGACAAGCGCGCGACGCCGCTGGTCGATATCGCCAGCTACCAGATCCACCCGGAAGAGCGCGGCGGCGAAAAGCCCAGCGACCACGTTCCGGTGACAATCAGCGTGACGACGCCCACCTAGTCGCCCGAAGCCACGTCGGGCCTATATGCTCGCCTGTAGCCTGATGACCGGAGACGCATCCATGAAGCGCATCGCCCTTCTCGCCGCCCTCGCCTTCGCCGCGTGCTCGCCTGCCGCGAACGAGCCATCAGGCCCGGTTCCGCCGCCGACCGAACCAACGCCTTCTGCCGAAGCCCCCGCGCCTGCAGTGACGCTCGACGTCCTCACGGCCGACGGCATCGGCCCGGTAAAAATCGGCATGACCAAGGATGAAGTCGTCGCCGCGATCGGCGACACGCGCAATCCGGATGCCGCGCAGATACCGGGCGACTGCATCGAGTTCCAGCCATCGCGCGCGCCGGATGGTCTCTGGGTCATGTTCGAGTCCGGCAAGCTCACCCGCATAACGCTGAGCGATCTCTCCACGGTGAAAACCGACAAGGGCTTCGGCCTTGGCGACACGCCGGATGCTGTGAAGACCGCCTATGGCGCAGACGCCAAAGCGACACCGCACAAATACCAGGACAAGCCCGCCGAATACATCACCTGGTGGCAAGGCGGCCCGCGCGCCGAGCCCTATGTGGAGGACGATGCCGCTCGCGGCATCGTCTATGAAATCGACGGCACCGGAAAAGTCGGCGCCATCCACGCGGGCGGCCCGAGCATCCAGTACGTCGAAGGCTGCGCGTAGAACCTACTCTTCGCGCTCTGCCCCGGCCTTCACGGAAATGCCTTTCAGATCATTCTGCCGCCCGCCGGACAGGATGTTCTCGAGCCCGTAATTGCCCTCATGGCACGCGTACTCGAATATGCTGTCGTCGAGCCGATTCAGCGCCGTCTCGCCGCGCCACACGCCCGTATATGTCTTCGGATCATCGATCTCGAACTGGTACAGCATCTGCCTGTCGGAGATGCGCGTGAAGCGCTCCGTAATCTTGCCCGTTAAGCTCAGCGTCGTTCGCTCGCTGCGCTGGCCCGGGTGGAAGTTTGTGGTCTCCACCACCAGCGTGTCGCCATCCCACCGCGCAATGGGATCGCCCATCCATTGCTCGATGCCGTCCTTGCGATGCTCGCTGGAAAAGCGCGCAACCCGAACGTCGTGAACCATCTCCACCATCATCATCACATGCTCGGGCGTCTGCACGATCTGCACGTTGTTGTTGTAGAGCCCAGAGCGCAAAGGCGGTCCGCCCGACATCAGGATGCAGCGCTCTCCCAATCCCCGCTCTTCCGGATTGTCGTAGCCCGAGCCTGTCCGCTGCGGTGACGCGCCCAGGATCGCCTTACCTTCCGCGGTCAGCGCGGGAATCTTCCCGTTCTCCGGATAGACGATCCACGATGACCGCAATTCGCCGCCAATCGAAATCACGCGCGAACCGGGATCGGTGTAGGCCACATCGTAGTTGCCGACCGGCGGCAGAGGCTTGCCCTTCTCCGGCGCGCCCTCCTTCGGGTCGACATAGCTCGCCTGCGTTTTCATGCGCTGGTTGAACAGCGTCTTGCCCTCGATCGCGTCTGCCTGCTCGCGCGAGATCACCAGCGGATAGCCAGCCGGCCGCTCCATCGCTGTCGCCGTCGCGGTGCTCCAGACGCCCTGCAGATCGGGCTTTCCCAAAGCCGTTCGCGGCGGCTCGTACTTCGCCGCACCCTGCGCGAACGCAGTCCCTGCACTGATCGCAATACCAAGAATAGCCGCGAGGCCCGCACAGCGGAGCGCCATCATATCTCCTCCCTGTCAGCGGTTGGTTCCGCTTCTTTTATGGAGAGGAGTGTCGCTCAGTCCCGGCCAGATGCAACTGGCGTGATAGCGCCGCTCGCTTTTAGCTTGGCCGCCAAATGCTGACCGCGTCGGTCGCTAGGTCAACCGAGTAAATTGAATACCCGTGTAAATCCGGGATCGGCTCATCGCACTTTCCGCCAACCAGAATGCGCACAAAGCCCGGGCGGACAGGATCAGGCTCCATCGCGTCCATGAACCTCGAATCCGGATTCACCCCGGAGTCGCGAAGCTCCTTCGACACGCGGGCGACTGCTCGTTTGACATCCGGCGCATCGAGAGTGCGGTCGGGACAAGTGTAACGCTCAACACCAGCCGGCATAAGGGTTCCGGCTGGCGTGACATGGGCAACTTCGTCCTGCGAGCCATCGTCGCCGGGACTTGAACGATCACATCCAGCCAGCGTCAACGCGGCGACGAGAATCAGACTGCCGCCGATCTGCACGCTACGCCTGCAGCCGATACCCGCCGCTCTCCGTCAGCAGCAACCGCGCATTCGCGGGATCGGGCTCGATCTTCTGGCGCAGGCGATAGATGTGCGTCTCCAGCGTGTGCGTGGTGACGTTGGCGTTGTAGCCCCACACCTCACTCAACAGCTCCTCGCGCCCGACAGGCTTGCCGCCCGCGCGGTAGAGATACTTCAGGATGTTCGTCTCTTTCTCGGTGAGACGGATCTTCCGTTCCTTCTCGTCGATCAGCAGCTTCTGCGCCGGACGGAACTCGTATGGCCCAAGCCGGAAGATCGCGTCCTCGCTCTGTTCGAATGTGCGCAGGTGCGCGCGCACGCGCGCCAGCAGCACCGAGAACTTGAAAGGCTTGGTGACATAATCGTTCGCGCCCGAGTCGAGGCCGAGGATCGCATCCGCATCCGTCACCTGCCCGGTCAGCATCACGATCGGCGCCGCGATCCCGTGCTTGCGCATCAACCGGCACGCGTCGCGACCATCCATGTCCGGCAGCTCGACGTCGAGGACGATCAGGTCGGCGCGCATCTCTTCGGCCTTCTTGATCCCCTCACCAGCGGACGCCGCATGGACGATCTTGAATCCCTCATGCAGCTCGAATTGCTCGGCGAGCGCCTCGCGCAGCTCCTGATCGTCATCGACCAGCAGGATTGTCTTGGCAGTGGTCATGTCGGCGTCGTCTCCCGGCCCACGCATCTTCCGTGCGGGACTTGGCAAGTCTACGGAGTATGTTGCCCGCACGGAAGCCGTATCGGAGCCGCCAACCCATGGGTAACGCTGCTTTTATCGCAGAAGCGTCGGGCCTGCTCCGATGGTCAGGCCGCGAAGTGCGCTGCGCGCTCGGCAGAAGCGGCGTTACGCCTGCCGATTCGAAGCGCGAGGGCGATGGCGCATCCCCCCTCGGCGTGTGGCCGATGCGGCAGCTGCTCTGGCGTCCCGACAGGATTGCCGCGCCCGCGACGCGCCTGCCCGCGGTTGAGCTGATCCGCGAAGCCGGCTGGTGCGACGACCCCGCCGACCCGTTCTACAACCGCCCGGTCCTCACGCCCTACCCCGCCAGCCACGAAGCGCTGTGGCGCGAAGACCATGTCTACGACCTCATCGTCGAGCTGGGGTACAACGACGATCCCGCAATCCCGGGCAAGGGCAGCGCAATCTTCCTGCACGTCGCGCGGCCCGATTATTCGCCAACCGACGGCTGCGTGGCGTGCGCGCAAGACGATCTCCTTGCCCTGCTCGCTGAGGCAAAGCCAGGCGATGCGCTCGCGATCGTTCGCTAGAAAAAGCATGGCCCCGCCTTCCGTGACGTGAAATCGACAGCGCTCTCGCCCGGCGCTAACAACGCGCCATGACCGACACTGCCGCGACCCGCTCCACCACACACATTCTCTTCATCGCAGGCGCCCTGCTCGCCGCATCCCACCTCGCCAATGAGTGGGTGAAGCTCGAACAGCCATGGGGCCCGGTGTGGAAGTGCTCGGGCATCGTCGTGCTTGGCCTCTATGCGTTGAGCCAGCGCGCCATCCTGCTCGGTCTTGGTCTTCTGTTCTCGGCGTTGGGCGATGTCCTGCTCGAACTCGACGGCCTGTTCGTCGGCGGCATGGCCGCCTTCGGTCTCGCCCACGTCTTCTACAGCGCCGTCTTCATCGGCCTCATCCGCCGTGACGGCCTCAACAAGAGCGGCTGGCCCTTCGCCATCGCGGTACTCGCAGCCTCGATCGCACTCGGCGTCTGGTTCGCGCCCGGCCAGGCCGAAATGGGCCTCACCATTCCCGCTACAGCCTACTCGGTCATCATCTCGATCATGGTGATCTCGGCGGTCATGTCGAAAGCGCCGCTGATGGCAAAGCTCGGCGCGGTGATCTTCATGCTATCCGACACGCTGATCGCCGTCGGCATGTTCGCACATCAGCCCGTGCCGATCGGCAGCGTCTGGATCACCTATGCTGCTGCGCAGATCATGCTCGCCTGGAGCCTGTCACGAAAAGCATAGGCTCGCGCAGTTAGCCACGCGCGCCGAACAGCGCCGAGCCGACCCGCACGCTTGTCGCTCCGAACATCACGGCTGTCTCGTAATCCGCGCTCATGCCCATCGACAGTTTCGCGATCCCGTTGCGCGCCGCGATCTTCGCCAGCAGCGCAAAGTGCGGTCCCGCAGGCTCTTCTGCCGGCGGAATGCACATCAACCCCTCGATTGCGAAGCCATAGTCGCGACGCACCGACGCGATGAATGCATCCGCATCCAGCGGCGCGACGCCTGCTTTCTGCTCTTCCTCGCCCGTATTTACCTGAACATAGAGGCGCGGCGCCTTGCCGACCTTTGCGGCTGCATCCGCCAGCGCGGCGGCAAGCTTTGTCCGGTCCAGCGTCTCGATCACATCGAACAGCTCGACAGCTTCCCTCGCCTTGTTCGACTGCAGCGGCCCGATCAACCGCAGCTCGAAATCCAGCCCCGCAGCGCGACGCGGCTGCCAGCGCCCTTCGGCTTCCTGCACCCGGTTCTCACCGAACACGCGCTGACCCGCCGCCAGCATCGCCTCGATGCGCTCATCGGGCTGCACTTTCGACACCGCCACCAGCTGAACGGATGAAGCATCGCGCCCCGCGCCCTTGGCGGCGAGCGCAATGCGCGCAAGAACATCGGCGCGCGCCGCAGTGATTTCCTGAAGAACACCTTCGTCCATGGCTCTCTCTTACTCGCAATTGGCTCAACCCCAAGCCGCGATACGCCGCAAGCTCCTTGCGGCGACGCGTCTCGCCAGATCGTCCTTCGCGAAGAATGGCCGCGCCCTTCCCCGCGCCTGGTTTCTCACCGATCCCGACCGCACGAAAAACCTCTTGGGCGTCATCGCACGCCTGCCGCGCGGCTGGGGCGTCATCTATCGCCACTTCGGAGAGAACAGCCGTTTCACAATCGGCGCAGCCCTCGCCCGCGCCTGTCGCCAGCGCGGCCTGATCCTGCTTGTGTCCGCCGATCCTGCGCTCGCTGCGCGTATTCGCGCTGACGGCGTTCACTGGCCCGAAGCCCGCCTGCGCGGCGTCCGGCCTCGACCCAGCCATTTCATCAAAACCGCCTCGGCGCATTCCCGCATCGGTATCGCCCGCGCAAAAGCGCTCGGCATCGACGCGGTAATCGTCTCGACAATCTTTCCCAGCCGAAGCCCGAGCGCAGCCAAGGCCATCGGCCCGCTCCGCTTCCGCCTGATCGCTCGCGGCGCGAACCTGCCCGTCTATGCGCTCGGCGGCGTCAACGACCGCAATGCGGCGCGCGCAATGTCAGGCGCTGCCGGTTGGGCGGCGATCGATGCTGTGATGTCTGGCTGGAAGCCCGATTAGCCTGGTCGGCTGACTAGAAGGAGAAAGCCGACTCGATACGGACCGAGGCCTCGGCCCCGTCCTGCTTGTTGGTGAAGCTCGCGCCGGGGTTCGACAGCGACTGGGCAAGCGAGTCGCCCTTCACCGTGACGCCGCCGCCAAAGCGGAAGCGCGGCGTAACCTGATAGGTGACGCCTGCGGTGACTTCTTCACGGGCAAAGATCTCGTTCTGCGCGCGGCTGGTCAGGTCGAGCGTCAGGCCCCACTTGCTGGCCGGCTGCCAGGTAAGGGCCAGCTCGTCCTTCTGGATCGGCGCCAGCGGCAGGAACGTACGCTCCGTTCCGCCCTTGCTTATCCCGAGGCCTAGATTCATCGACGGGGCCG